>Ga0308165_1000824_pt1 | contig 48645 bp, 47 predicted proteins | sample PhyWR2_FD_201032 | JGI IMG/M metagenome (GOLD analysis project Ga0308165, IMG submission 201032) | Phyllosphere microbial communities from UC Gill Tract Community Farm, Albany, California, United States - DLSLW.R2 | ecosystem: Host-associated > Plants > Phyllosphere > Unclassified | place: USA... | reverse complement strand
TTGATGCAGCGCAGCAAGGTCGACTTGCCCGCGCCCGAGGCGCCCAGGATCACGACGAACTCGCCCCTGGCCACGCTCAGGCTGACGTCGTCCAGCGCCACGAAGTCGCCGTAGCGCTTGGTGAGGTTGCGGATCTCTATCATTTCATCTTCCTCAGGTCGAGGTTGAGCAGCTTGGCCGTGTCGCGGATGACGTTGTAGGCCGCGTCATTGGTCGGGAAGAAGCCGTTGAGCAGGCCCTGGTCCGACCAGGGGATGTCCTTGACCTGCAGGAATGCCGCCTGCACGCGCTTTTTCAGGTCGGCCGGCAGATCGGTGCGCCACACCGTGGGCGACTCGGGAATGGGATCGGAGCGCCAGACCTCGACCAGGTCCTCGCGCTTGGCCAGGCCCTTGGCTATGGCCGCATCGAGAATGCGGTCGGCGATGGCCGCGGCATCGACCTTCTTGTTCTGCACGGCAATCGCGCTGGAGTCGTGCGAGCCCGAGAAGATGACGCGGCCGAAATCCTTGTCGGTGTTGAAGCCGGCCTTCATCAGACCGGCCTTGGGAAACAGGTGGCCCGAAGTCGAGCTGGGGTCGACAAAGGCAAAGGTCCTGCCCTTGAGATCGGCCACGGTGCGGATGCCGCTGTCCTTGTGGGCCACCACCTGGCTGTGATAGAAGGTGCGCCCGGCCTTCTTGGTCTCGGCCACGGCAAAGGCCTCGATGTTGGCAATCGTCGCTCCCAGCACATAGGAGAACGGCCCGAGGTAGGCGACGTCCAGGCGCTTGGAGCGCAGCGCCTCGATCACGCCGTTGTAGTCGGCCGCGACAAAGGGCTTGACCTGCATTCCCAGCGCGGCCGCCAGCATGTCCATCATCTTCTGGCTGTTGGCGATCATCGCGCGGGAATCTTCGGACGGGATCAGCCCGACGGTCAGCACCTGCTGCTGGGCAAGCGCGGGAAAGGCCAGCGCGCTGGTCGCGGCGGCGGCACCCACCAGCACATTTCTGCGTTTCATCATGAGTTTGTCTCCTGCATATTCTTGACGCATGACATTTCTTCATCCTTGACAGGGAAGTGCCGTCCGGCCTGGAATTTCTCAGCCGGCGAAGTCCCACCTGTGCAATGCTGAAGATCCATGAGCGGGCGGCAGTTCTGTCGACGCCTGCACCGCTCTGGACAAAGTAAACCACTCGCTCAAGAATTCGACCAATTCAAAAGTTTCTCGACTTCTATTCTTTTTTTCTATGCGACTCACCCAGCTTCGCTCCTTCTACGCGGTCGCCCGCATGGGCAGTTTCACCAAGGCTGCGGAGCAGCTGCATGTGAGCCAGCCGACCATCACCACGCAGGTGCGTTTTCTCGAGGAGAGCTACAAGGTCGAGCTGTTTCACCGCAGCGGGCGGCGCGTGCAGCTGACGCCGCTGGGCGAGCAGCTGATGCGGCTGGCGCAGCAGATCTTCGGTCTCGAGGCCGATGCCGTGAGCCTGCTGGCCGACGCCGGCGAGCTGCGCACCGGCCACCTGCGCGTGGCGGCCGTCGGGCCCTACCACGTGACCCAGATGCTCGCCGACTTCAACGCCCACTACCCCGACATCAAGGTCAATGTCAGCACCGGCAATTCACAGGACGTTCTCGACCGGCTGCTGGACTACCGCGCCGATGTGGGCGTGCTGGCGCAGCTGGTGGAGGACGAGCGCTTTCTGTCCGTGCCTTTCGGCCGCCACCCGGTGGGCATCTTCACCGCCAGCTCGCACCGCTTTGCGCGCCGGCGCAGCATACGGCTGGCCGAACTGCAGGGCGAGCGCATGATCCTGCGTGAGGAGGGGTCGACCACGCGCAAGGCGCTGGAGCTGGCCCTGGGCGCGGCCGGCATCACGGTCGAACCCGTGATGGAAATCAGCAGCCGGGAAATGATCCGCGAAGCGGTGTCGCAAGGCATTGGCATTGCCGCGGTGTCCACGGTCGAGTATGTGCCCGGGCCCGGCCTGCACCTGGTGGGCATCAGCGACGCGCAGATCTTCACCTACGCGCACATCCTGTGCCTTGCCGAGCGCCGCAGCATGCGCATGGTCAAGGCATTCTTCGATACCGCGTTGAACCGGCCGGGGTTTGCCAGGAAAGCCTGATCGCCCTGCCGGCCCGCCGCTCAGGCGGCGCGCGCCAGCGCGCGCTGGCGCCCGTAATGCATGACCACCATGCCGGCAATCGCCAGCAGGCCGCCGGCCACCAGCGCGAAGCTCACGGGCTCGTCCAGCCACAGGCTGGAAAACAGCACGCCGAACACCGGCACCAGCGCCATGTAGCCCGCGGCAGCGCCCGCGCCCAGGTCCTTGACGCCCTGGAAATACCAGGCATAGGCCAGCGCCGTCGAGCCCAGCGCCAGGCCCGCCAGACAGGCCCAGACCGCCAGCGGTGCGTGCACCAGCGCGGCCCATGCGGCCGGGCCTTCGACCACCAGGCTCGCAGCCAGCAGCATGACCGCGCCCAGCACGGCCGTCACTGTCACGGTGGTCAGGGCATCGATGCGCGTGAGCACCACCCGGCCTATCAAGGTATAGGCCACCCAGCAAAGAACGCAGCCCAGCAGCAGCAGTTCGCCCGTGCCCAGCGGACTGGCCAGCGCCTGGTCCGAGGCGCCGCTGGTGATGGCCCACAGCGCGCCGGCAATGGCCATCGCCACGCCCAGGCCTATGGTCCAGTTGAGCGCTTCGCGAAACAGCAGCGCCGCACACAGCAGCGTCACCGCCGGATTCAGCGTGATGACGATCGCGGCCCGGCCCGCAGGCACCAGTTGCAGGGCCAGCAGGAAAAAGCTCGCATATCCCAGCACGCCGGCGGCCGCGGCGCAGACCATTCCCAGCCACTGGCGCGGCTGCAGGCGCGCCACGGAAGACAGCCGGCCGCTGCGCTGCATCCAGAGCAACAGCACGGCGCTGGCCAACACGAAGCGCAGACAGGCCGCGGCCAGCGGCGGCATGGCCTGGGCGACGACGCGCCCCCAGGGCCAGGAGGCGCCCCACAGAGCGGCCATGCCAATCAAACCAAAGTGGGTGGAATAACGAGGAGAGGTCATGGGTCGCTAATATCCACTCATTTCAACCAATAGTCGAATGAGCAATCACTCATGACTTTCACCCAGCTCGAAGTCTTTGCCGCGCTGGCCAAAGTCGGCAGTTTCTCGCGCGCGGCGGCCGCCCTGGGCATCACGCAAAGCGCCGTGAGCCATGCGCTCAAGCAGCTCGAAACCGAACTGGGCGTGTGCCTGATACGCCGCGCAGGATCGGCGCCGGCCCTGACCGATGTCGGCACGCGGCTGCTGCAGCGCGCCAACGACATCCTGCAGCAAAAGGAAGCGCTGCAGCAGGAGGCCGACCATGAGCGCGGCATCGCGCGCGGCACGCTGCGCATTGCCTCGTTCGGCGCCACGTCGTCGCTGCAGCTGCTGCCGCCGCTGCTGGAGAAGTTCGCGCGCCAGCACCCGCTGGTCGAAGTGCAGATCGACGAGCAGGTCGACGAAGCCGTGATCCAGTCGCTGCTCGAGCGGCGCGTGGAGCTGGGCTTTGTGGTGCTGCCCGACGAACGCTTTGAAGTCGTGCCCCTGGCCCAGGACGAGCTGGTCGCGGTGCTGCCCGAATCCCATGCGCTGGCCGGCAAGGCCCGCATCGAGGCCAGGGACTTTCACGGCCAGCCTTTCATTCGCACCGCCGCCGGTTCGGGCGCGCACATCGACCAGTTCCTCACGGCCCAGGGCGCGGTGCCGCGAACGCTGTTTCGCTTCGAGCAGCTGTCGTCGATGCTGGGCTTTGTCGCCCGCGGCCACGCGCTGGCGATTGCCGCCCGGCTGGCCCTGCCCGACGCGCCCCGGGGCGTGGTGTACCGCGGCTTTGAGCCCCCGCGCCTGCGCATGACCGCCCTGGCGGCCTTGCGCTTTGAACGGCTGTCGCCCGCGGCCCAGGCGTTCGTGGCGCTGGCAAAAAGCCAGGCACGCGCAGTGCAAGCCAGCGCCCATCCAACATATAATAAGAAGCATTCTCATTAAAATCATTCCATAGCGCCATGCCAGCCGGCCCTGCCCTCTCGCTTCAGACTCCCGTCGACCCGGTGCAAACGCTTTATGCAGCCCATCACGGCTGGCTGGTCGCACGGCTGCGGCGCAAGCTCGGCTGTGCCTGGGACGCGGCCGATCTGGCGCAAAACACCTTTGTGCGCGTGCTCACGGCCAAGGGTCTGGCGCTGGGCGAGGTGCTGGAGCCGCGCGCCTATCTGACGACCATTGCCCAGCGCCTGCTGGCCAACCATTTGCGGCGCCGGCAGATAGAGAGCGCCTACCTCGAAGCCCTGGCTTCGCTGCCCGAGCCCGTGGCGCCGCCGCCCGAGGCGCAGCTGATGGTGCTGGAAACGCTGGTCGCCATAGACCGGCTGCTGGGCGCGCTGCCCGTGGTCGCGCGCAAGGCCTTCCTGCTCTGGCGGCTGGAAGATCTCACGCAGGAAGAGATTGCCGCGCAGCTGGGCATTTCGCGCACCAGCGTGCGCCGCCATCTGGCCCAGGCCGCCGAGCGCTGCTACTTTGCCGAAACGCTCTGAAATGGCGCTCACCGACGCGCCCCAGATCCCGCCTGAGATCGCCCGCGCGGCCGTGCACTGGCTGCTGGAGCTGAGCCCGGGCGACACGCGCACGCGCCGCCAGTGGCAGGCCTGGCTGGACGCCGACCCGCGCCATCTGCAGGCCTGGCAGCGCATTGCCCAGGTCGACGGCCAGCTGCGCGGCCTGCCCACGCCGCTGGCGCTGCAGACCCTGGCCGCGCCGGGCCTGGCGCGCCGCCATTCGGTGCGGCTGGCGCTGCTGCTCACGGCCGGCGCCGGCGGGCTGCTGGCCGCGCGCCACAGCGGCCTGGCCGGCCAGGCCTGGCAGCAGGCAAGCGCCGACCTGTCGACGGCCACCGGCGAGCGGCGCGAGCAAAGGCTGGCCGACGGCACGCGGCTGTGGCTCAACACGGCTTCGGCCGTCGACCTCCAGTACTCGGCCAGCGAGCGCCTGATCGTGCTGCGCGCCGGCGAAATCCTGGTGCACAGCGCGCCCGACCCGCAACCCGATCCCGCCACGCGCGCCGCGCGCCCGCTGCGCGTGCGCAGCAGCCAGGGCACGGCGCGCGCCATAGGCACGCGCTTCAGCGTGCGCCAGCACGAGGGCAGCACCCATGTCGCGGTGCTCGACGGCCTGGTGGAGCTGCTGCCGCGCGATGCCGCTGCCCCGGCCCTGCGGCTGTCCAGGGGGCAGGCGGGGCATTTCACCGCGGCCGCTGCCCGGCGCGAGCCAGACCTGCGCGAGGGCGTGGGCGCCTGGGCCGAAGGCATGCTGGTGGCCGACGACATGCCGCTGGCGGATTTCATTGCCGAGCTCGCGCGCCACCGGCCCGGCCTGCTGCGCTGCGCGCCCGATGCCGCGCAGCTGCGCGTCTCGGGCAGCTACCCGCTGGCCGACACCGGGCGCGTGCTGCAGGCGCTCACGCGCTCGTTGCCGGTGCGCATCCACAGCCGCACGCGCTGGTGGGTCACGGTGGAAATGCGCGCGCCATCTCAAGGGTGATGGCGCCCAGTGCGCGATATTTTTCGCGCCGCTGAAAAAACCTGGCCATTCCTGCCGCCCTGCGTGTCATTCCCTGCAGAAGCACCGCGAACGACTGCGCGGCGCGCTCCTGCAAACACCCATCAACGGACAACTTCGCATGCACCGCCACCCTCTTGCACTTCCCGCCGCAGCGCGCGCCACGGCCATTGCCGCCCGCCTGCTGTGCGCCAGCCTCACCACCTGCGCCGCGTTCGCCCTCGTGCCCCAGGCCGCCATGGCCCAGACCGCGGCCGCCGAGGCCGCACGCAGCTATGCGATTCCCGCCGGCCCGCTGGGCGCGGCGCTCAACCGCCTGGGGCGCGAGTCCGGCACGCTGATTTCGTTTGCCCCCGAGCTGGTGGCCGGACTGCAGACACCCGGCGTGCAAGGCAACCTGGCCGTGCCCCAGGCCCTGGCCGCGCTGCTCGCGGGCGCGCCGCTGGAAGCGGTGCGTGACGCCAGCGGCGCCTATGCGCTGCGCGCTGCGCCGCGCAGCGCCGCGCCCGCGGCCAGCGCCGCCGCCAGCGCCGCCGCCGGCGCCAGCGTTGCCTTGGCGGAAGTGCGCGTCTCGGCCCAATCCGACCGCAGCCCGGTGTCCGAAGGCACGGGCAGCTACACCGCGCGCAGCACCGCCGCCGCCACCGGCCTGTTGCTGTCGCCGCGGGAAACGCCGCAGTCCGTGAGCACCGTCACGCGCCAGCAGATGCAGGACCAGGGCGTGACCACGCTGGCCGAAGCCACGCGCCACATCACAGGTGTCACGGCCATCAGTTCCGACAGCGACCGCACCGACCTCAACGCGCGCGGCTTCTACATCGACAGCTATCAATACGACGGCGTGCCGATTGCCGCCTCCAACGACTTCTTCGGCACCTCGATGCTCGATCCCATTCTTTACGACCGCATTGAAGTGGTGCGTGGGGCAACGGGGCTGATGACCGGCGCGGGCGAGCCCGGCGCGTCCATCAACCTGGTGCGCAAGCGCGCCAGCAGCAAGGAGTTCACGGGCTCGGCCACGCTGGGCGTGGGCTCGTGGAGCCAGTTGCGCGGCAGCGTGGATCTGTCCACGCCCTTGAATGCCGACGGCAGCGTGCGCGCGCGCATCGCGGCCATGACCGACGACCACGATTCGCACCTGGACCGCTACCACACGCGCAACCGCGCGCTGCTGGCCACGGTCGAAGCCGACCTCACGCCCGCGACCACGCTGTGGGCCGGCATAGAGCACCAGGCCAAGCGCCCCACGGGCGTGACCTGGGGCGGCCTGCCCATGGTCTACAAGGATGGCTCGCCCACCCACTGGCCGCGCTCCTTCAGCATAGGCGCCGACTGGACCGAGTGGAACACCACCAGCAACACCGCCTACGTCGGGCTCGAGCACCGCTTCGACAACGGCTGGAGCCTCAAGGCCAACGCCAGCCGCCTGGACAGCGACTACACCTCCAAGCTGTTCTACCTGCTGGGCCAGCCCGATGCCGGCGGCAGCGGCATCAACCCCTATCCCAATTATTCGCAGCAGTCGTTCGCACAGAACAGTGCCAGCCTGCAGGCCACGGGACCGTTCGCGCTGCTCGGGCGCACGCATGAAGCCGTGGTCGGGCTGACCGGCAGCCAATCGAACTACACCTACGGCAACTACAGCTACACCACCGGTCCGGTCGGCAATATTTTCGAATGGGACGGCTCGTATGCCGAGCCCGCATGGGGCGCATTCCGCCCGCTGGGCGACGACCGCACGCGCCAGAGCGCCGTGTATGGCGCCGTGCGTCTGTCGCTGGCCGACGATCTCAAGCTGATTGTCGGCGGCCGGCAAAGCCGCTGGGAGACCCGCAGCCTGAGCGAAACGCGCAAGCACGATGTGTTCACGCCCTATGCGGGCCTGATCTATGACCTGGACCCGACCTATTCGGTCTACGCCAGCTACACCAATATCTTCAAGCCGCAGAACTACCAGGACGTCAACGGTGCCTACCTCGATCCCGTGATGGGCAAGGCCTATGAGGCCGGCGTCAAGGCGGCCTACTTTGGCGGCCGGCTCAACGCCTCGCTGGCGGTGTTCCGCATTGCCCAGGACAACGTCGGCGTGCAGGACGGCGACGCGCGCGTCAACGGCTCGGCCAACGCTGCCTACCGCGGCGAGAAAGGCGTGACCAGCAAGGGCTTCGAGGCCGAGCTGTCGGGCGAGCTGGCCAAGGGCTGGCAGATGACGGCCGGCTTCGCGCGCGCGCTGGCGCGCAACGCCGACGCCTCGCGCCTGCAGCCCCAGCGCCCGCAGAACATGGCCCATGTATTCACCAGCTACCGCTTGCCCGGCGCCTGGAGCGCGGTCAAGATCGGCGGCGGGCTGCAATGGCACGGCGCAACCTATGCGACCCTCACCACCTCGACCGGCGTGGCCGCGCGCCGCGACCAGGGCGGCGTGAATATAGCCAGCCTGATGGCCAGCTATGACGTGAGCCGCCAGCTGTCGCTGCAGCTCAACGTCAGCAATCTGCTCGACAAGAACTACTACGATTTCGCCGGCACGCAGATCTACTACGGCGCGCCGCGCAAGCTGCTGCTGACCGCCAAGTACGATTTCTGAGAGCGCGCGCCAGGCCGGCCTCAGGCCAAGGTGGCCAGCGCGCCGGCCAGGCGCTGCATGCCCGCGTCTATCTGCGCCAGCGTGAGGCTGGCGTAACCCAGGATCAGCCCTGCCGGGCGTGGCGCCATCGCGGCCGGCGGCCGGGCAAACAGCGGCGACACGCCATAGACGCCCACGCCCGCGGCGCGCGCCGCGGCGATCAGCTGCGGCTCGTGGCGCGGCCGCAGCGCCGGCAGCCACAGCACCAGATGCAGGCCGGCCGCGCTGCCCGCCGCCTTGGCGTCGGCCGGCAGATGGCGCCGTATCGCGTCCAGCAGCGCATTGCGCCGGCGCTCGTTCTCGCGGCGCATGCGCCGCACATGGCGCTCGTAGGCACCGCTGTCCAGCAGCGCCGCCAGAACGCGCTGCTCCAGCACCGGCGCATGCCGGTCCGCAAGCCGCTTGGCCTTGCGAAACAGCGGCACCAGGCGCGCGGGCAGCACCATGTAGGCCAGGCGCAGCTGCGGCGACAGCGCCTTGGAAAACGTGCCGATGTAGAGCACCCGGCCATCGGTGTCCATGGACAGCAGCGCGTCTATCGGGCGCTGGCCGTAGCGGAACTCGCCGTCGTAGTCATCCTCGATGATCCATGCATCCTGCTGGCGCGCCCAGCGCAGCAGTTCCTGGCGCCGGCCTATGGGCAGCACGCCGCCCAGCGGAAACTGGTGCGAGGGCGTGACATAGGCCAGCCGCAGCCCGGAATCGCCGGGCAGGCTGGAGGTGTCCATTCCCAGGGAGTCCACGCCCACGGCCAGGCCGCGCGCGCCGCTGGCCTCGAAGCAGCGCCGCGCCATGACATAGCCCGGATCCTCGAAGACATAGGCGCTGTCAGCATCCAGCAGCAGCCGCGCGCACAGGTCTATGGCCTGCTGCGCGCCCTGCACGATCAGGATCTGCTCGGCCGAACATGTCAGGCCGCGCGCGCGGCGCAGATAGCCCTGCAGCGCCTGGCGCAGCCCGGGCTCGCCTTCAGGCGCGCCATAGTAGAGGCTGGGCCGCTGGCGCAGCAGCTCGGCCTGGTAGGCGCGCTTCCAGGCCAGCGTGGGAAAGTCGCGCGCCGCCACCGCGCCGTAGAGGAAATCGATGGGCGCCGACTCCGTGGCCGAAGTCTGGGCCGTCAGCAGCTCCAATGCGGCCAGGCGCTGCCCATAGGCCGAGAGCGCCGCGGCGCGCAGCGGCCCGGGCCCGGCCGGCGCGCGCGACTCGGCCCTTGGCGCCAGCGGCGCCGCGACGCGCGCGCTGCGGCCCGGCGCCGTGGCCACAAAGCCTTCGGCGGCCAGCTGTTCGTAGGCCACGGTGACGGTGCTGCGCGCCACGCCGAGGTCCGCGGCCAGCGCGCGCGTGGAAGGAAGCCTTGCGCCCACGGCCAGGCTGCCGTCGGCCATCTGCGCGCGCAGCAGGTCGTAGACGCGCCGGCCGCCGCCATTGGCGCCGCTGCGGCGGTTGGCGGGCGGCTGCAACTGGTCCATATAAATTCACCGAAACTGGATCTTGTGATTGTGCCGCGTAACGGCCAAAGTAGGCGCATCAGGAGGCCCCATGTACATCCCCGCGCAATTTGCCGAAACCCGCCCCGAAGAACTGGCACGCATCATCGCCCAGCACCCGCTGGGCATGCTGGTCACCCACGGCGCGCAGGGCCTGGACGCCGACCATCTGCCGTTTGAATTCGACCCGGCCGCCGGCAGCTGCGGGCAACTGAGCGCCCATGTGGCGCGCGCCAACCCGCTGTGGCAGAGTGCCCGGCAATGCCCCACGGGCCTGCCGGTGATGGTGGTGTTTCGCGCCGCCGATGGCTATGTCTCGCCCAACTGGTACCCGAGCAAGCACGAGGCACACCGCCAGGTGCCGACCTGGAACTACGAAGTGGTGCATGCCCACGGCCTGCTGACGGTGCGCGACGACGCGCGCTTCGTGCGCGCCCTGGTGGGCAGGCTCACGCGCCGCCATGAGGCCGCCGAGCCCAGGCCCTGGAAGATGTCGGATTCGGCGCCCGAGTTCATCGACGAACTGCTGCGCCACATTGTCGGCATCGAGGTCACGCTGACTTCGCTGGTCGGCAAGCGCAAGCTCAGCCAGAACAAGGACGCGCGCGATCACGCGGGCGTGGTGCAGGCGCTGCGCGCCCGCGGCAACGACGCGCTGGCCCAGGCCATGGGGGCGCCCGGCAGCAACTAGGGCGCGACCCGCACCGCCGGCTCCGGCGCCACGCGCATGCAGCACAGCGCCGCAAAAGCGCTCAAGCCGAGCAGCGCGGAAAGCCACAGCGCGCCCGTGCCCCATTGGGCCACCGCCATGCCGTACAGAAACGGCGAGCCCGCCTGCACGATGCGCGCCGGCACCATCAGCCAGCCCTGGCGCTGGCCGTAGCCGCGCGCGCCGAACAGCTTGAGCGGCAGCGTGCCCACGGCAATCGTCAGAATGCCGTTGCCCAGGCCGTGGACCATGGCAAAGACAGTGGCCGCGGGCGCGCCCAGCAGGCCCAGGCACAGTGCCGCCAGCGGATGGGCCAGTATCGCCAGCCGCGCCGACAGCAGCGGGTGGGCGTTCTGCAGAAACCGGTATTCAACCAGGCGCCCCGCGACCTGCGCCGGTCCGACCAGCGCCGCCGCGCCAATCGCCACGGCCAGGGCCGCGCCGCTGGCCTGCAGCAGCTGCGGCAGGTGCGCGGCCATGGCCGTGCTGATGAACCAGGACACCGCAAACACATAGGCCATCAGCAGCGCGGTGCGGCGCAGCGCCGCTGGCGCCGCTGTGCCGCCGTTCGCCGCGCCGGCGCTGTCGGGCATGGCAGCCACGGGGGCGGCGCGCGGCAGCAGCAGGTTCAGCGGCAGTCCCACGGCAAGATGCAGCAGCGCCCAGACCATGCAGGTCTCGCGCCAGCCCCAGGCGCTGGCGAGATAGCTCGACAGCGGCCAGCCCACGGTGCTGGCAAAGCCCGCAAACAGCGTGATGCCGGTGATGGCATGGCGCGCGTCCTGGCCGTAAAGCCGCACCACCGTGGCAAACGCCGCTTCATACAGCCCGCTGCCCATGGCCAGGCCCATCACCGCCCAGGCAATGAACACCTGGTGCGTCTGCGTTGCCTGGCTCAGCAGGCCCAGCCCGGCGGCAAACACCAGATTGCTGGCAATCAGCACCGGCCGCCCGCCCAGGCGGTCGATCAGCCGTCCGGCCACCGGCCCCGTCGCGGCCGACACCAGCAGCGCCAGCGAGAACGCCGCAAACACTGTTGCATAGGACGCGCCGACGGCGCGCGCCATGGGCGCGGCCAGCACCGCGGGCAGATAGTACGACGATGCCCAGGACAGGGTCTGGGCCAGACCCAGCATCACGGTGGTTTGGGTGCGGCTGGCGGACATGGCTTCAGATGCTGCGCTGGTTGACCCGTTCGGACAGCGCCTGCGCGCTTTCGCGGCGTTCGCTGTAACGGTCCACGAGGTAGTCGGCGCAGTCGCGCGTGAGCAGCGTGAACTTGACCAGCTCTTCCATCACGTCGACCACGCGTTCGTAATAAGGCGAAGGTTTCATGCGCCCGGCGTCATCGAACTCCATGAAGGCCTTGGCCACCGAGGACTGATTGGGGATGGTGAGCATGCGCATCCAGCGGCCCAGCACGCGCAACTGGTTCACGGCATTGAACGACTGCGAGCCGCCCGAGACCTGCATCACGGCCAGGGTCTTGCCCTGCGTGGGGCGCTGCGCGCCCGCGGCCAGCGGAATCCAGTCGATCTGCGCCTTCAGTATGCCGGTCATCGCGCCATGGCGTTCGGGCGATGTCCAGACCATGCCTTCGGCCCATTGCGCGAGTTCGCGCAGTTGCTTCACCTTGGGATGGTCATCAGGCGCGTCGTCGGGCAGCGGCAGGCCACGCGGATCGAAGATGCGGGTGTCGGCGCCCATGGCCTGCAGCAGGCGCGCGGCTTCCTCGGTCAGCAGCCGGCTGTAGGAGCGCTCACGCACCGAGCCGTAGAGCAGCAGGATGCGCGGCGCATGGGTGGCGCGCTCGGCCGGCAGAAGATCGGCGAGCGTGGGCGCGGCAAACGCCTGGGCGTCGAGTTGGGGCAGATCAGGGCTTGGCAACGCGCTGTCCTTTCGCGTCCACGACGGCTTCGCCGTCTTCCTTGGCAAACGCCTGGCGCTGCGGTTGGGGCAGGATATCGAGCACGGTTTCCGAAGGCCGGCACAGCCGCGTGCCCAGCGGCGAGACGACGATAGGCCGGTTGATCAGCAGCGGCTGGGCGAGCATGAAGTCGATCAGCTGCGCATCGTTCCACTTGGCATCGGCCAGGCCCAGTTCTTCATAGGGCGTGCCTTTTTGCCGCAACAGATCGCGCACGGAAATGCCCATGGCGGCGATCAGTTGCTCAAGCGTCGCACGGTCGGGCGGCGTCTTCAGGTACTCGATGACCTGCGGTTCTTCGCCGCTGTTGCGTATCAGCGCCAGCACATTGCGCGAAGTGCCGCAGGCCGGGTTGTGATAGATGGTGATGTCGCTCATATGGATTCCTTTCAGGAGAACAGACTCAGACGCAATGCCAGCGCGGCCAGGGTCACGACCAGCACCGGCAACGTGAGCACGGCGCCGACCTTGAAGTAGTAGCCCCAGCCGATCTTCATGCCCTTTTGCGCCAGAACATGCAGCCACAGCAGCGTCGCCAGGCTGCCGATAGGCGTGATCTTGGGGCCCAGATCGCAGCCAATGACATTGGCGTAGACCATGGCCTCCTTGACCACGCCAGTAGCCGTGGATGCATCGATGGACAGCGCGCCTATCAGCACCGACGGCAGGTTGTTCATCACCGAAGACAGCAGCGCCGACAGCAGGCCCGTGCCCAGCGCCGCGCCCCAGACGCCGCCTTGCGCAAAGACATCGAGCAGCGCCGCGAGTTCATCGGTCAGGCCTTCATTGCGCAGGCCGTAGACCACCAGGTACATGCCCAGCGAGAACACCACGATCTGCCAGGGCGCGCCGCGCATCACCCGGCGCGTGCTGATTGCCCTGCCCCGGCCCGCGACCAGCAGCAGCAGCACGGCCGCCACCGCGGCCACGGCGCTGACCGGAACGCCCAGCGGCTCGAGCGCGAACATGCCGACCAGCAGCAGCGCCAGCACCACCCAGCCGGCGCGAAACGTCGCCCGGTCGCGAATCGCCGCGGCCGGCGGCTTGAGCTGGGCCAGTTCATAGCGCGCGGGAATGCTGCGTCGGAAGAACAGCATCAGCATGCCCAGGCTGGCCAGCACCGCGACCAGATTGACGGGCAGCATCACGGCCGCATAGTCGTTGAAGCCGATGTGGAAGAAGTCGGCGGAAACGATGTTCACCAAATTGGAGACCACCAGCGGCAGGCTCGCGGTATCGGCAATGAAGCCCGCGGCCATGACGAAGGCCAGCGTCGCCGCGGGCGAAAAGCCCAGGGCCAGCAGCATGGCCATGACGATGGGCGTGAGAATCAGCGCCGCGCCGTCGTTGGCAAACAGCGCCGAGACCGCCGCGCCCAGCAGCACGATGAAGGCAAACAGCCGCGGCCCCCGGCCCCCGCCCCAGCGCGCCACATGCAGCGCCGCCCATTCAAAGAAGCCCGCTTCGTCGAGCACCAGGCTGATGATGATGATGGCGACAAAGGTCGCGGTCGCGTTCCAGACAATGCCCCAGACCACGGCAATGTCCGAGAGCTGCACCGCGCCCAGCAGCAGCGCCGCCGCCGCGCCGATCGAGGCGCTCCAGCCTATGCCCAGGCCGCGCGGCTGCCAGATGACCAGCACCAGCGTGGCGACGAAAATCACAAAGGCGGTCAACATGGTCGGCTCAGCCTTTGCAGGAAAGTTCGGCAGGAGCGCAGGGAATGCCCTGGCAGCAGTTTTCGCTCAGATAGTCGAGCAGGCCGTTCATCGCCGGAAACGCCGCGCGGTACAGCACATGGCGGCCCTGGCGTTCCTGGCTCACGAGCTCGGCATGGGCCAGTTCCTTGAGATGGAACGACAGCGCATTGGCCGCGATGCCCAGTTGCGCGGCCAGCGCGCCCGGGGTCAGCCCCTCGGGGCCGGCCACCACCAGTGCGCGGAATATGCGCAGCCGGGCTTCATGGGCCAGCGCGGCCAGGGAGCGTATGACTTGGGTTTCTTGCATGAATCAATAATACAACATCTGTTGAATTATTGACAAAGAAATTCCGTCAACGCTGGGGGCTGCGGCATGCAAGACTTTAGCGGCTAAAAAGCGGGAGCATCTGCCCCCGCGTTCTTCACGCTGCGCTCAATGTGCTAAAAGTCCGCCTGATGCCGCGCGGTTCAGCGCCCCAGGGCCGCGCGCGCCAGCAGGCGCCGCGCCTGCAGCACCACGGGCAGATCGACCATGCGGCCGTCGAGCTGCACGGCAGCGCCGCCCGACCGGGCATCGGCCTCGAGCACGCGCTGCGCCCAGGCCACATCGGCGGCCACCGGGGCCATGGCCTGGTGCACGATGCCTATCTGGCGCGGATGTATGCACAGCTTGGCGCCAAAACCGTAGCGCAGCGCCTGGCGTGTGTCGCGGCGCAGCTGCTCGTCGTCATCAATGGCCACCGTCACGCCGTCGATCGCGGGCGCAAGCGCGTTGGCGCGTGTCGCCATGGCCACGGCGAAACGCAGGGGCGCGAGTTCGGGCTCGCCCTCGGAGCACTGCAGTCCGGTGTCGGCCATGAAGTCGATATGTCCTATCACCAGCCGCAGCACATTGCGCGCTGCGGCAATGGCGGCCAGCGCGCCGTAGCCGGCGGCGCTTTCAATCAGCGGCAGCACCGGCACGGCCGGCAATGCGGCCTGCACCTGGGCCAGCTGCTGCGCCGACTCGGCCTTGGGCACCATCACGCCGTCAAGCCCATCGAGCTGCGCCAGCAGGCGCAGATCCTGCGCGCCCAGCGCCTGGCCGGCGGCATTCATGCGCACCACCAGCGGCACGCCCAGGCCCTGGAGCCGCGGCCAGGCCTGGCGCACGGCGTCGCGCGCCGCGGCCTTCTCGCTCAGGCCAACGGCATCTTCCAGGTCCAGCACCACCGCATCCGCGCCGCTGCGCATGGCTTTTTCAAAGCGTTCGGGACGGTTGCCCGGGACAAACAGAAAACTGCGGGCCGTGGCCAGCGTGAGCGATGCAGAGGAAGACATGGGTCGGCCGTTTCAGACGGATAAATGGGTAAGCACCAGCTGGCGCAGGATGTGCAGCCTGCCGGTGAAGAAATGGTCGGCCCCGGGCACGACGACCACGGGCCGGCCCTGCGGCCGCGCCCAGTCGAGCACCGCGCCCAGCGGCACGCGCGTGTCGAGTTCGCCATGCACCACCAGCGCGTCATGGCGTTGCGCAACCACGATTTTTCCGGTCTGGCCTCGCTGCAGAGGCGTTGTGGTGTTCTGCAATAACGGGAGGGGTCATGCAATTCTTTCGGTATGGATTTAGCGCCCGCTTGGCTGGAGCAATGCGTCGCGTTACGTTCGCCCTGAGCTTGTCGAAGGGCAGTACTGCGGCGTGTTGGCGGGCCGGCTGTTCACCCTTCTATCTTTCGGCAGACCGGCGATGACTTCGGTGAACATGCCGGGGCCGGCCGCGCCTAGGCCGGCCGCCCCCTTTTCCTTGAAACCCAGGGCTGACTCGGCGGCGATTTCGTCAATCGGCAAACTGGCCTGCGGCCTTGATCACCGGCGCATAGCGCTGGGTTTCCTGTTCCAGCCAGGTTTGCAGGCCCTGGGGGCTGAGCTTGTCGTCGGCGGGAATGATGGCGCCCAGATCCGCCATGCGCTTGGCGACCTCGGGGTCCTTGAGCGCGGTCCTGAGCGCCGTGCCGAACCTGTCTATCGCTTCCTTGGGCGTGTTCTTTGGCGCATAGATGCCATGCCAGACCACCAGCTGAAAGCCCGCCAGGCCTTGCTCGGCCAGGGTCGGCGTGGCCGGCAGCGATTTGAGGCGCGAGGCGGTGGTCACGCCGTAGAGCTTGACGGAGTTGGCCTTGATGAACGGCGTGGTCGAGGTGGTCTGGTCGCACAGCAGGTCGACCTGGCCGCCGAGCAGCGCATTCATCGCGGGCCCCGTGCCCTGGAACGGCACGGACGTCAGGTCCACGCCCATGGCCTGGGTCAGCAGCATGCCGCACAGATGGGATACCGCGCCCAGGCCCGCATGCGCGAGGTTGAGCTTGTTGCCCTGGGCCTTGGCATAGGCCTGCAGTTCCCTGAAATCCTTGGCCGGCAAATCCTTGCGGCCGACCACGGTCATGGGCACGTCGATGACCTGGCTCACATAGTCGAAGTCGGCCAGCGGCTTGTAGTTGAGCTTGCGGTACAGCGCCGGCGCCGTCGCCATGCCGTTGTGGTGGATCAGAAAGGTATAGCCGTCGGGCTTGGCGCGCGCGGTATGGGCCGCGGCAATGGTGCCGCCCGCGCCCAGCTTGTTCTCCACGATCACCGTCTGGCCCAGCGTCCTGCCCATGGCCGCGGCCAGCGTGCGCGCCACCACGTCGGTCGGGCCGCCCGCGGAATAGGGAACGACCAGCGTGATGGGCTTGGTGGGATAGCTATCGGCCGCGGCCAGGCCGGCGCCGAGCAGGCCCAGCGAAAGGCAGGCCAGCGAAATCACAGTGCGGGGGAATGAGGTCATTTTTGTCTCCTGGTTATATTTTTGTCAGATCGCGCCTTCGCGGCGCAGCGCGGCAATGCCGTCCTGCGACCAGCCCAGTTCGTGAAGAATGGCGTCGGCATGCTGGCCCAGGCCGGGAACGCCTTCCATGCGCGGCGTGTAGGCGTCGGTGCGCCCCGGCGGCAGCAGCGCGGCAATGGGCCCGGCGGGCGTGGCCACTTCGGTCCAGCGCCCGCGCGCCTGCAGCTGCGGGTGCGCCCACACATCGCGCATTTCATTGACGGCGGCGTTGGCGATCTGCGCCGCCTCCAGCCGCTGCACCACCTGCTCGCTGGTCAGCGCCGCAAACGCCTCGACGATCAACGCGCGCAGTTCGTCGCGCCGCGCGACGCGGCGCGAGTTCGAGGCAAAGCGCTCGTCTGCCGCCAGCGCGGGCTGCTCCAGCACCGAGGTGCAAAACGCCGCCCATTCGCGCTCGTTCTGCAGCCCCAGCATCACGTTGCGGCCGTCTCCCGCGGGAAACGGCCCGTAGGGATAGATGGTGGCGTGGGCCGCGCCCGCGCGCGGCGGCGGCGCCGCGCCCTCGTAGGCGTAGTACAGCGGATAGCCCATCCACTCGACCATGCTTTCCAGCATGGAAATATCGATGTGGCTGCCGACGCCGGTCTTGCCGCGCTGCATCAGCGCCGCCAGGATGTTGGTGTAGGCGTACATTCCGGCGGCGATATCGGCAATCGAGCAGCCGGCCTTGGCGGGCTCATCGGGCGAGCCGGTCACCGACAGAAAGCCCGACTCGCTCTGGATCAGCAGGTCATAGGCCTTCTTGTCGCGGTAGGGCCCGTCTTCGCCATAGCCCGAGATGTCGCAGACGATCAGCCGCGGGTGCCTGGCATGCAGCGCCTCGAACGACAGTCCCAGGCGCGCGGCCGCGCCGGGCGCGAGGTTCTGCACCAGCACGTCGGCGGTTTCCAGCAGCTGGGCCAGCACCTTCTGCGCGTCCGGGTGCTTGACGTCCAGCGTGAGGCTTTCCTTGGAACGGTTGGTCCAGACAAAGTGCGAGGCCATGCCCTGCACGCGCTCGTCATAGGCGCGCGCGAAGTCGCCCGTGCCGGGGCGCTCGATCTTGATGACGCGCGCGCCCAGATCGGCCAGCTGGCGGGTGCAAAAAGGCGCGGCAATCGCATGTTCAAGCGTGACGACGGTCACGCCGTCCAGAGGTCGGGTCATGGTGCGCTCCGGCGATCAATACGACTTGGGCAGGCCCAGCACATGCTCGGCGACGTAGCTGAACACCATGTTGGTGGAAATCGGCGCCACCTGGTACAGCCGCGTCTCGCGGAACTTGCGCTCTATGTCGTATTCGCAGGCAAAGCCGAAGCCGCCATGGGTCTGCAGGCAGACATTGGCCGCTTCCCACGAGGCCTTGGCCGCGAGGTGCTTGGCCATGTTGGCGGCCGCGCCTGCGTTCTGGTGGGCGTCGATCTTCTCGCAGGCCTTCCAGCGCATCAGGTTGGCGGCTTCAAGCTCGATCAGCGCTTCGGCAATCGGGAACTGCACACCCTGGTTCTGGCCTATCTTGCGGTTGAAGACCACGCGCTCGTTGGCGTACCGGGTCGCGCGATCGATGAACCAGTAGCCGTCGCCAATGCACTCGGCGGCAATCAGCGTGCGCTCGGCGTTCAGGCCGTCGAGCAGCGTCTTGAAGCCCTGGCCTTCGGGGCCCAGCAGGTTGTCCTCGGGAATCTCCAGGTTGTCGAAGAACAGTTCGTTGGTCTCGTGGTTGACCATGTTGAGGATGGGCTGCACCGTCATGCCATTGCCCGTGGCCTGCTTCACATCGACCAGAAAGCAGCTCAGGCCCTCGGAGCGCTTTTGCACCTGCTCCAGCGGCGTGGTGCGCGCCAGCAGGATCATCATGTCGCTGTGCTGCACGCGCGAGATCCAGACCTTCTGGCCGTTGACCACCCAGCGGCCGTCCTTTTTCACGGCCATGGTCTTGAGCCGCGTGGTGTCGCTGCCGGTCGTAGGCTCGGTCACGGCCATCGACTGGATGCGCAGCTCGCCCGACGCGATGCGCGGCAGGTACTTCTGCTTTTGCGCGTCGGTGCCGCTGCGCACGATGGCGTTCATCACATACATCTGGCCGTGGCAGGCGCCCGAGTTGCCGCCCGAGCGGTTGATCTCCTCCATGATGACCGAGGCCTCGGCCATCGACAGGCCCGAACCGCCGTATTCCTGCGGGATCAGCGCCGCCATCCAGCCGGCCTGGGTCAGCGCCTGCACGAACTCCTCGGGGTAGGCGCGCTGCTCGTCGATCTTGCGGAAGTACTCGTCGGGGTATTGCTGGCACAGCGCGCGCACGGCGTCGCGGATTTCCTGGTATTCGTCGGTTTCGTGGAACATGATTTTTTCCTGGGGAGAGAAACGGCCGTTCAGGCCAGCAGCGCCGTGGCGTCCATCGTCAGATGGCCGGCGGCGTCGCGCGACCACAGGGCCACGCTGCCATCGCCGTTGTCGCGCCCGCATACGTCGAAAGGGGCGATGTCGCACAGCGGCTTGAGCGCGCGGAAAGTGAAATGCCTGACCTGCGCGCCGGGGCGCTCGCGCCGCAGCAGGTCCAGCAGCAGCGTGGCAATCAGCGGGCCGTGCACGATCAGGCCGGGATAGCCTTCGACCTGCGTCACATAGCGGCGGTCGTAGTGGATGCGGTGGCCGTTGAAGGTCAGCGCCGAGTAGCGAAACAGCAGCACGTCGTCGGCAACGATGCGCCGCTGCCATTGCGCATCGCCGGGCGCGGCTGCGTACTCGGGTGAAGGTTCGCCTTCGGCCGGCAGGTCGCGGTAGACGATGTTGTGCTGGTCGACGATGGCCAGCGCGCCGTCGGCGCGGATTTCATGGCGCACCTTGACGAAGACCAGCGGGCCGGTGCGGCCTTCCTTGAGCTTCACGTCCTCGATGCGCGACAGGCGCTCTATCGCCTGGCCGGCGCGCAACGGCGCGTGGAATTCGATCTGGCTGCCGGCCCACATGCGCCGCGGCAGCGGCACCGGGGGCAGAAAACCGCCGCGCCGCGGATGGCCGTCGGGGCCAATCTCGGACTGGCGCGCCACGGGCAGGAAGTACAGCCAGTGCCAGCAGGGCGGAACGGGGTCGCCGTGTGCCGGCGCGTCATCGCGGTCCAGCGTGGCCGTCAGCGCGCGCAGCGGCGCCAGCGTTACGGTGTCGGCCATCGTCTCGGTGTGGCCCGTCCAGCTGCGCAGATGGTCGATATCGAGTGTCATCTTTGTCTCCTTGGAAGCTGCATTGTGCGAAGCCCAGCGATATATGTGAAATACTTATTGAACCTATGCGATATATGTAAAACAACTAGCCAAACAGGAGCCTCGATGGAACTTCGACAACTGCGCTACTTCATCGGTGTGAGCGAGGCCGGCAGCCTGCTCAAGGCCTCGGGCCGGCTGCATGTGGCCCAGCCCGCGCTGGGCCAGCAGATCACCGCGCTCGAGGACGAAGTCGGCGCGCAGCTGTTCGAGCGTTCCAGCCGCGGCGTGGCGCTGACCGAAGCCGGGCGCATCTTCCTGGAACATGCGCGCGTGGTGCTGCTTGATGCCGAGCGCGCGAAAATGGCGGTGCGCGAGGCCACGTCCGTGCCGCAGGGAGAAGTCGCGCTGGGTCTCACGACCACCGTGGCGCTGGCGGCGATCATGCCGATTCTTGCGGCCTGCCGCGCCGAGCTGCCGCAGGTGCGGCTCAAGCTGGTCGAGGCCTACAGCGGCTTTCTGCGCGAACGGCTGCAGTCGGGCCAGCTCGATCTGGCGCTGATGTACGGGGATGGCGTGGACTCGGGCCTGTTCAAGCGGCCGCTGCTCGACGACCAGCTGGTGTTCATCACCAGCGCGGCCAACACCCAGCTGCCGGCCCGGATTCCATTGAAGGCCCTGGGCGAATGGCCGCTGGTGCTGCCGGGGCGCGAACATGCGCTGCGGCGCATGATCGACGACGCCTGCGCGCCGCAGAAGATAGCGCTGGACATCGTCGCCGAGATCGAGTCGCTGAGCAGCGTCAAGCTCGCGGCCGAAGCCAATATCGGCAGCACCATTTTGCCGCTGGGCTCGGTGGCCGAAGAAGTCGCGGCCAACCGCCTGCGCATTGCCACCATAGACAGCCCGCTGATGCGCCGGCGCGTGGTCTGCGCCACCAATGCTGCGCGGCCCACATCGGTGGCCTGCGCGGCCGTGACCGAACTCACGCAGCGCGTGCTGCGCCAGATGGTGGAGTCGGGCGCCTGGCCCGCGCAGTGGGTGGGCGCGGCGGCCGCGCCCGCTTCATCTGCGGCGCGCCCGCCAGGCAAGCGCTAGCGAAGTGGATGGTTTATTCGCAGCGACGCCATGCTGCTGCAGGTATAAATAGGAAAAAATTAGGACCTACCACCCATGCGGCTTGCCACGTTCATAGAAACGGCCCACGTCCAGATCCTGGCGGAGGCGATTGCGTTTGCAAAGACTATTCCCGCCCTGCAGCACACCAGCGAAAAAGCCTTGCGCGACCATCTTCCGGAAGTGCTCGAAGCCATTTCCGCGGACCTGAGGACCTCGCAGACGAGGGCCGCGTCGATTCTCAAGTCACACGGCAAGGCCACTCCAGGCACGTCCCAGACCTCGGCGCAGACGCATGGGCTGACGCGTGCGCAGGACGGAATCAACATCGAGCAGCTGATTGCGGAGTTCAGGGCCTTGCGCGCGAGCATTCTCAGGCTGTGGGCCGAGGCCTATCCTATGGGACCGGATGCCTTCGAAGACATCACCCGATTCAACGAGGCAATCGATCAGGCCGTGGCCGAATCGGTGAAGTTCCATGCGGACGAGCGCGAACGCTGGCGGCAAATCTTTCTGGGCATCGTGGGCCACGACCTGCGCGGTCCGCTGCACACCATTTCCTTGACGACGGCACTCATGCGCCAGCAAGGCAGCGCTCCCGTCCAGCAGACGGCGCTGCTCACGCGCGGCATAGAACGCATGACAGGGCTGCTCAACACGCTGCTGGAATACAGCCGGTCGAACCTGGGCGGCGACATGCCGTTGCAAAGGGAGCCCGTCGATCTGGCCGTGGTGTGCGCCGATGAACTCGATCTGCAGCGCGCCGCCCACCCCGATGCGCGCATTGAATACAGGGTGCAGGGCAATGCCGAAGGCGTGTTCGACGCATCCTGGCTGAGACAGGCGATTGGCAATCTGGTGACGAATGCCATCAAGCACGGCGACGCGGGCGCTGCGGTCAGCGTGGAGGTCGAGGGCGACACGGCCTGCGTGCGGGTATCGGTGGAGAATGCCGGCGAGTTGCCGCCCGATGAGATCGAACAGCTGTTCGAGCCCTTGCGCCGCGGGCGCAGCGGCTCGGCCCGGGTGGACCGCAGCCACCTGGGCCTGGGCCTTTTCATTGTCCGGCAGGTCACCACCGCCCATGGCGGCACGATCAAGGGCACAAGCAGCGCGCACAGGGTGCGGTTCACGATCGAAGTGCCTAAATGCTGAGACCGGCTGCAGCCCACCGAGGAGTACCTCGCCGCGCTGCTCGATGCCTGCGCGCCGCCTCCTCCTGACGCAGGCCAGGCTCAGCCGCCAAGCCGCTGCTGGACCATGCGGGTGAGGGCATAGAGATCCACGGGCTTGCTCATGCAGCGATCAAAGCTGCCATTGCCCATGGCTTGCTCGAGCCGCTCCAGGTTTCCGGACAAGGCAATCAACAGGGGGGCGGCGCCGGGGTACAGGGATCGCAAGCGCTGGGCCAGCGCTTCGCCATCCATCTCCGGCATTTCCATGTCCAGCAGCGCTACATCCGGGCGCTGCCGGGTGGCGCTGTCGATGGCTTGCGGGCCGGCATAGTTGACCAAGACAGCCGTATCGGGAAAGTTCATCTTCATGACCAGACCCAGAACGTCTGCGGAGTCCACATGGTCGTCCACTATCAGGATCATCGTTGGGGTCGTCATTGGTGGCCTTCAGCGTCAGCATGTACAGGGAATCCGAAAGAGGATGAATTACGATGCGACGCGCCACATCTGCAGCAACGGCCCCAAACAGACACTGGACGCAGCCATCGCCTTTGCACGCACAATCCCCGCCTTGCAAAACACCGGTAGGAATGCGCTCCGGGTCATTTGCCCGAAGTGCTCCAAGCCATTTCAGCCGACCTGAAAACCGCCGGGGGTAGGACGCAGGCTATTGCCAGGTCCCCCGCAGACGCTTTCCCCCTGTCATCACAGACCCCGGCGCAAGCCCCTGCGCCAGGCCGCGGGCGATCAGTCGCGCTTGAGCCCACCTATCGACTGGATCACGGCGCGCCATTTTTCGGTCTCGGTCCTGACCAGCGTGGTCAGCGCTTCGGGCGTGGAGCCCACGGGGGTGGCGCTCAGGTCCTTCAACCTGGCCTGCACGTCGGGCAGCGCGACCACGGCCTGCAGCGCCAGGCTCAGCTCCTCGACCAGGGGCCGCGGCATGCCCGCCGGGCCGAAAATCGCATTCCAGGTCCAGGTTTCATAGCCGGCTACGCCCGATTCGGCGACGGTGGGAATCTCGGGAAACGAGGCCACGCGCTCGCGCGTGGTCACGCCCAGCGTGCGCACCGCGCCGGCGCGGATATGCGCGGCCGCGCCGGTGAGCACGTCAAACAGGATGGGAATATGCCCGGCAGCGAGATCGGCCATGGCCGGGCCGCCGCCCTTATAAGGCACATGGCCCATTTCCAGCCCCGCCATGGACTTGAGCAGCTCGCCCGACAGATGCGGCGGCGTGCCCACGCCCGAGGTGCCGTAGCTGAACTTGCCGGGCTGGGACTTGACCAGCGCGATCAGCTCCTGCACATTCCTGGCCTTGACCGAGGGGTGGACCAGCAGCACGTTCGGCACGGTGGCGATCAGCGAGATCGGCGTGAAGCCGGTCTGGGCGTTGTACGGCAGCTGGGCCATGGACAGCGGATTGATCACATGCGTGGCAATCGTGCCCATCAGCAGCGTGTGGCCGTCGGGCGCGGCGCGCGCGACCTTGGCCGCGCCAATGGTGGCGCCGCCCCCGCCGATGTTCTCGACGACCACGGTGCGCTGTATGCGCTCACCGAGCTTTTGCGCCACCAGGCGCGAGACCACGTCGGTGGCGCCGCCCGCGGCAAACGGCACGACCAGGGTGATGTTGCCCTTGGGCAGCGTTGCGGCGGCGGGCTGGGCCAGGGCCGGCCTGATGGCCAGGCCCAGCAGGGACGATGCGCTGGCCTGCAGCAGCAGGCGGCGAGAGGAACGGTGCATGGCTTGTCTCCATTGGTGGTTGAGGCAAGAGCGTTCTGCGCGCTCTTTGCCGGGGGAAAACGCAGTGCCGGGTCTTGGGCAATCTCCGCTCAGCGCAGCACGAACGGATTGCCCGTGACCGCGCCGCTGTTGATCCATACCGTCTTGGTCTGCAGGTATTCGCGGATCGCGTCGCTGCCGTTCTCGCGGCCCAGGCCCGAGTCCTTGTAGCCGCCGAACGGCGCCATGAAGCTCACCGCGCGGTAGGTGTTGATCCAGACCGTGCCCGCCTGCAGCCGCTCGGACATGCGCAGCGCGCGCGCAATGTCGCCGGTCCAGACCGCGGCCGCCAGGCCGAAGCGCACGCCGTTGGCAATGCGCAGCGCGTCGGCTTCGTCCTGGAAGCGGATCACCGACAGCACCGGGCCGAAGACTTCCTCCTGCGCGATGCGCATGTCGTTGCGCACGCCGGTGAAGATCGTCGGCTGCACGAACCAGCCCTTGCCGCCGCCGGGCGCCTCGCCCTTGGCGCCGCCAAGCACCGCGGTCGCGCCTTCGCTGCGCGCGATGGCTATGTAGTCAAGCACCTTGCGGTATTGCGGCTCGGTGGTGATGGGGCCGACCTGGGTCTCGGGGTGCATGGGGTCGCCCATGCGCGCGCTGCGCGCCACGGCCAGCAGCTTCTCGACAAAGGCGTCGTGGATGCTGTCCTGCACCAGCAGGCGCGAGCCCGCGATGCAGGTCTGTCCGGTGGCGGCGAAGATGCCCGAGATCGCGCCGAACACCGCCTGGTCGAGATCGGCATCCGCAAACACGATGTTGGGCGACTTGCCGCCCAGCTCCATGGCCGTGTGCTTGAGCAATCGGGCGGCCTGCTCGTTGATCAGCCGGCCCGTGGCGTCCGAGCCCGTGAAGCTGATCTTGCTGACCAGCGGGTGCGCGACCAGCGGCGTGCCCACTTCCTGGCCAAAGCCCGTGACCACGTTGAACACGCCCGGCGGAAAGCCCGCTTCCTCGAACAGCTCGGCCAGCTCCAGCGTGGACGCCGAAGTGAACTCCGAGGGCTTGACGACCACGGTGCAGCCCGCGGCCAGCGCCGGCGCGATCTTCCAGGCCAGCAGCAGCAGCGGCGAGTTCCAGGGAGTGATCGCCGCGACCACGCCCACGGGTTCGTTGCGGGTGAAGGCGAAATAGCCTTTCTTGTCCAGCGGCAGCGTGCTGCCCTGCACCTTGTCGGCCAGGCCGCCGTAGTAATAGAACCATTGCGGCAGGTAGTTGAGCTGGGCGCTCATTTCGGCAAACAGCTTGCCGTTGTCGCGCACTTCGGTGGCTGCCAGCTTGGCGGCGTCGCGCGCAATCAGATCGCCCAGCGTGCGCAGCAGCGCGCCGCGCTGGGTCGCCGTGAGCTCGGCCCAGGGGCCGGTGGTCAGCGCCGCATGCGCGGCCTGCACCGCGGCATCGACATCGCGCGCATCGCCGCGCGGGATCTCGGCCCAGGTTTCCCCGGTGTAGGGGTTCTGGCTCTCGAACCAGGCGCCGCCCTGGGGCGCGCAGGCCTGGCCGTTGATGCGCAGTGAATAGCGTTGCATGGGGAACTCGCAAAAAAGAAGAACAGGCAGCGCCCGGCGCGCCAGGCGCCGGACACGGGGCTCAGAAAGGCTTCAGACCCAGGGCCGCGCGAAAGCGGTTCTTGATGTAGGGGCCGTCGCGCGGCGGCAAGGCGCGCTCGGGCTCGTCGGCCGCGATGAACACCTGCACGAAACGCGTTCCCTGGCGCGCATTGATGCCCTGGGCGATCTCGGCGCTGGCCGCCGTGCTGTCGACCGAGAACGCGTCGGCGATGCCGAAGCCCTTGGCCACGGCCACCAGGTCGGTGCCCAGGCTCGAATGGCTTTGCTGCATGCCGGTCTCGCCGAAGTGGCCGTTGTCCAGCACCACGATGGTCAGATTACTGGGCTGCTTGGCGGCAATCGTCGCCAGGCTGCCAATGCCCATCAGCTGCTCGCCGTCGCCGGTGATCACCACCACGGGCTTGTCGGGCTGGGCCAGCGCCAGGCCCAGGCCCAGCGAAGTCGCGCCGCCCATGGCGCCCCAGAGGTAGTAGTTCTTGTCGCGGTCGCCGCTGGCAAACACGTCATAGGACGCCGAGCCCAGGCCGGAGACGATCAGCGCTTCGGGCGTGGCCGCGATCAGCTGGGCCACGAAGGCGCGGCGGTCGGCGCGCGCTGTCAATTGCTTGCGGTTCATCACTTGCGCTCCCACTTCTTGCGGCCAATCAGTTCCTGTCCCAGCAGCACGGCCACCTTGGCGCCGGCTTCGAACGCGGCGTCAAAGCCGGCGCTGACGATTTCCCCGACTTCCTCGGGTTTGGCGGCACGCAGCACCTGTATGCCCATCAATTCGAGCGCGGCCTGCGTGGCCTGGCCCATGGGGCTTTGCCAGGGGTTGAACTCGGCGTACTCGCCGCGCATGGTCACCAGCGTGAAGAACGGCAGGTCGGCCGACTGCAGCAGCGAGAACATGTTCACGCAGTTGCCCACGCCGCTGCTTTGCATCAGCAGCACCGCGCGCTGGCCGCCGAGCCAGGCGCCGCTGCACAGCGCAACGCCCTCTTCTTCCGTGGTCAGCACCACGTCGGTGATGTCGGGATCGGCAATGGCGCTGCGTATCACATGCGAGTGGCCGGCGTCGGGCACATAGGCGATCTGCTGCACACCGCCGGCCTTGAGAACGTTGAAGACGGCTTTTTGCCAGTCGGGCGCCGTATCCGGGTGGGAGTTCATGGGAAGTGCTTGAAGTGGTTGGAATATGGAAATAATAAAATCTGATGACAAGCAATCTCAAATAGAATTTCGGCATTCCACAATCACGCTTTCTGATGGGACATACGCCATGGACTTGAAGCAGCTGCGCGCCTTTCTGACGGTGGCCGAGACCGGCAACGTGACGCGCGCTGCCGAGCTGCTGCACCTGGTGCAGCCCGCGGTCTCGCGCCAGATCCGCTTGCTCGAGGAAGACATGGGCACGCCGCTGTTCGAGCGCGAGCGCCACGGCATGGCGCTGACCGAAGCCGGCCAGGCGCTGGTGGGCTATGCGCGCCGCGCGCTGCTGGAACTCGACCGCGCGCGCGCAGAACTCAGCGGCCGCAGTGCGGGCGGCCTGAGCGGTCTGGTGACGCTGGGACTGTTGCCCAGCACCGTCGACCTGCTGTCCAGCGCCCTGGTCTCGGCCGTGGCCGCCGCCCATCCGGGCATACGTGTGCGCATTGCCGTGGGCTATGCGGGCACCTTGATGCAATGGCTGGCTTCGGGCGAAGTCGACGCCGCCCTGCTCTACGGCGCCGAGCGTTCGCCCGACATCCAGACCACGCCGCTGGTCGAGGAAGCGCTGTGGGTCATAGGCCCGCCGCACAGCGCGCTGCAGCCCGATAGGCCCGTCGCCCTGGCGGAGCTGGCCGCGCAGCGCATGGTGCTGCCGAGCGCGCCGCACGGGCTGCGCACGCTGGTCGAGCATGCCTGCGTGCTTGCCGGCGTCACGCTGCAGCTGTCGGCCGAGACCAATGCGCTGAGCGTGCAGCGCAGCCTGGTGCTGGGCGGCCATGGCCTGACCATCCTGCCGCCGATTGCCGTGGCCGACGACCTGCGCGAAGGCAAGCTCAAGGGCGCGCCGCTGGCCGCGCCCGGAATCCGCCGCACCATCGTTCTGGCCCTGCCGCTGCACCGGCCCACGCCGCGCCATGTGCGCTGCGCCATCGATCTGCTGGTGCAGCAGGCGCGCCTGACCATAGACGCGGGCGCATGGCCCGAGGGACAGTGGCTGGGAGCGTGAAGGCTGCGCGCGGCTTCAGCCCGTCAGCGCCGCGCAGAACGTGCGGATCGCCGTGCAGGCACGCCGCAGCGACGCATCATCGAGCGCATAGGCAATGCGGATGTACGGGCCCAGACCAAAGGCGCTGCCATGCACGGTGGCCACGCCCGCTTCATCGAGCAGCGCGTTGACCACATCCTCGTCGCTGTGCAGCGTGGTGCCGGCCGGCGTCGTCTTGCCCAGCAGGCCGGCGCAGGCAGCAAACGCATAGAACGCGCCCTGCGGCACGGCGCAGTGCAGGCCAGGCGCCTGGTTCAGCAGCTCGACCACCATGTCGCGCCGGCGCTGGAACACCGCGCGCGAATCGCGGATGAAATCCTGCGGCCCGGTCAGCGCGGCCAGCGCCGCATGCTGGGAAATCGTGCAGGCACCCGAGGTCTGCTGGCCTTGCAGCTTTTCCATGGCCTCGATCAGCCAGCGCGGCCCGGTGCCGAAACCTATGCGCCAGCCGGTCATCGCATAGGCCTTGGAGACGCCGTTCATGGTCAGCACGCGCGGCTGCAGGCGCGGCTCGACCTGGGCCAGCGTGAAGAATTCCAGGCCGTCGAAGATCAGGTGCTCGTAGATGTCGTCGCTGAGCACCAGCACCTGGGGATGGGCCAGCAGCACCTCGGCCAGCGCCTGCAGCTCGGCACGGCTGTAGACCGCTCCCGTGGGGTTGGACGGTGAATTCAGTATCAGCCAGCGCGTGCGCGGCGTGATCGCCGCGGCCAGCGCCCGCGGGGTGAGCTTGAAGCCGCTGTCGGCGCCGCAGGCCACGGTGATGGCCCGGCCGCCGCACAGCTGCACGATTTCCGGGTAGCTGACCCAGTACGGCGCGGGCACGATGACTTCGTCGCCTGCGTTGAGCGTCGCCGCCAGCGCGTTGAAGATCACCTGCTTGCCGCCGCTGCACACCAGCGTGTCGCGCCAGTCGACGCCCAGGCCGTTCTCGCGCGCGAACTTGGCGGCAATCGCCTCGCGCAGCGCACGCAGGCCGGCCACCTGGGTGTAGCGCGTCTGGCCGGCCTCGATGGCGGCAATGCCGGCCGCGCGCACATGGGCCGGGGTGTCGAAGTCGGGCTCGCCCGCGCTCAGCGAGATCACCGCGTGGCCGGCGGCGCGGCGCGCCGCGACGCGGTCCATCACCTGGTAGGTGGCCGAGGGCCGGGCATCGGCCAGGAAGCGGTTCAGGGTGCGCTGCGCGCGGTGGGCGTCGTCATGCATTGCGGCTCTCCTGCGCGGTGGCGATGGCCTCGAATTCCTTGTCGTGCATGACTTCGGCCACCGAGCGGCCGGCGCGCACCGCGGCCACCATGCCGTCCTGGCGGCGCGCAATGCGCTCGGCCATGTCGAGCACTTCCTCGATGCGGGCCGCGGGCACGAACACCGTGCCGCAGCGGTCGGCAATCACGTAGTCGTCCTCATGCACGGTGACACCAGCCATCTGCACCGGGCGGCCCGAATCGATCTGGATCACGCGGTTGCGCGCGCTGATCATGGTCACGCCGCGGCCATAGACCGGGTAGCCGACCGACTCGCTGCCCTCGATGTCGCGGCTCAGGCCGTCGATCACCGAGCCACGCACCTTCTTTGCCACGGCCGCGTTGGCCAGGATGTCGCCCCAGCAGGAAATGCCCTCGGCGCCGCCGGCAATCACCAGCACGCGCTCGTCGCTGGTCACGGCGTCTATCACCGGCGAGATCAGATGCACCGTCGGCTGGGCTTGCCGCTTGGGGCCTAGCTGTATGGTCGAGGCGCGGCCGACTATCTTCGGACAGTCCCACAGCGGGCGCAGGCCATAGGAGGCACCGGCCAGGCCGAGGAAGTCCAGAGCGTCGGAAACCGTGTTGGTGTCGAACGCCGCGAGGCGCTCGAGAATGGAAGATGAGGACATGGTGGAGGTCTCGTGAAAGAACCCCTGCATGGTCTAGCCGGCGCACTGATATGTAAATTCCGAACTTGCTATGGCTGTGATACGAAAATTGGATCAGCGCTAAGATGGCGCGCCCGCCCCTTGAAGGAGTCCGCGCATGACCAGGACCATAGACTTTCGCCTGATACGCCAGCTGTGGATGTTCCTGGCGGTCGCCGAGGAGCAGCACTTCGGCCGCGCCGCGCAGCGGCTCAACATGTCGCAGCCGCCGCTGACCGAACAGATCAAGGTGCTGGAGCAGTCGCTCAAGCTGCAGCTGTTCGAGCGCTCGCGCCGCGGCACCCAGCTCAGCGCCGCGGGCGCGGCGCTGCTGCCCGCGGTGCGCCAGTTCGTCGGGCAGGCCGAGCAGCTCGAACGCGTGGTGCGCGAAGTTGCGGCCGGCCAGTCCGGCGTGCTGCATGTGGGCGCTATCACTTCGGCCATGCTCGATGCCGTGCCGCCGCTGCTGGCCGCATTGAAAAGCCGCCACCCGCAGCTCACCACCTTCGTCAAGGAGATCGACAGTGTGGACGCCGTGCCGGCGCTCGAAGCCGGCGAGATCGACCTGGCATTTGTGCGGCTCGACGGTGAAATCAGCGGCGATATCGCCACGTTGCCACTGGCCGAAGACCGGCTGGCGGTGGCCCTGCACAGGGACCACGCGCTGGCCGCCAAGTCGCGCATACGCCTGAAGGCGCTCGATACCGAGCAGCTCGTGATGTCGTCGCGCCAGGTCAGTCCGGTGTATTTCGATCTGCTGACCAGCATCTGCCGCAGCCATGGATTCGCGCCGCGTGTGGTCCACGAGGTGCGCTCGGTGACCTCGCAGATTGCCTACGTGAGCTGCGGCCAGGGCGTCGCGCTGGTGCCCGCGGCCATGCGCAAGCTCGCCCCCGAGAACGTGGTTGTCAGGCCGCTGCACGAAAAGATCATGGTCGTGACCGCGGCCGCGGTCTGGAACACCCGGCGCCACCATCCCATGGTCGATGAAGCCATTGCCTGGCTGCGGGCCCGGCCGCCGAGAGCGCCGGCGCGCCGCGGCTGATCAAGCCGGCGGCGCCGGCACCTGCTCGCCCAGCTTGGCCAGAAACGCCGCCACCAGCGGATGGGCCGGCCCGGCCTTGCGCACCGCCAGCACCTGGCTTTGCTGCGGCAGGTCCGCAATCGGCACAAAGCACAGGTCGGTGCGGTTGTTGGCCGCCACGCTGCGCCCGACGATGGTAGTGCCCAGGCCCGCGGCGACCAGGCCCAGCGCCGTGTGGATCTCCTTGGCTTCGTGGCCGACCTGGACGCGCGCGCCGGCCTGGGCCAGGATGCTCAGCACCTGGCGCGAGAAGTGGGCGTTGGCCACCTTGGGATAGCTCACATACGGCAGCGCCTCGAGATCGGCGGCCACCAGCGCCGCGCGCCGCGCCAGCGGGTGCTGGGCCGGCAGTGCCGCGACCAGCGGGTCGTCAAACAGCTCGGTGTAGTGCAGATCGGGCTCGCGCGGGAAGGCGCCCAGGCTGCGCGCAATCCCCAGGTGGATGGCGCCGCTGCGCAGCGCCGCGGGCTGATCCTCGGTGAGTATCTCCAGCAGTTCGACGCGCACGTCGGGATAGGCCGACTGCATTGCGCGCACGGCTTCGGGCAGGATGGAAAAGATCGTCGAGCGCGTAAAGCCTATGCCCAGCCAGCCCAGCTTGCCGGCCGCCATGCCCTTGGCCTCGAACTCCAGCCGGCTGCTGGCCAGCAGCAGCTCGCGCGCCTTGGGGTAGACAAACTCGCCCAGCGGCGTGAGCTTCATCGGCCGGCTCGCGCGGTCGAGCAGCGCGCCGCCCAGCAGGGTCTCCAGTTGGCTGATCTGCATGCTGATTGCCGTGGGCGCGACAAACAGCTTTTCGGCCGCGGCGCGGGCGTTGCCGGCCTCGACGACTTCACAGAAATAGCGCAGCTGTCTTAGATTCATAATTTCTGAATATTAATTCAAAATTCAGCAATTGCATTCAGATATTCAGTGCTTCATGATCCTGTTTCATGAACACCGACATCACCCAAGCCGACTGGTTTGAACAGGCCAAGACCCTGTCGACGGCCGAAATCTCCGACGCGCTGGACGCCTTGAAGCTGCCCGGCAGCGCGTTCGGCATACAACCCATTGCCGGCCCGGCCAAGCTGTTCGGCCTGGCCTTCACCGTGCGCTTCGCGCCCATAGACCGCGCCGCGCCCGGCACCGTGGGCGACTTCATCGACACGCTGCAGCCCGGCACCGTGGCCGTGCTCGACAACGGCGGGCGCCTGGACTGCACGGTCTGGGGCGGCATTCTGAGCCAGCTGGCAGCGCACAAGGGCCTGGCGGGCACGGTGGTGCACGGCGTGTGCCGCGACACCGCCGAGGCCGACGCCGCGGGCTATCCGCTGTACGCCAACGGCCGCTTCATGCGCACCGGCAAGGACCGGGTGCAGGTCGAAGCCTATGAACAGCCGGTCTCGCTGGGCGATGTGCGCGTATGTCCCGGCGACCTGATCGTCGGCGACGCCGACGGCATCGTGGTGGTGGCGCGTGCGCGGCTGCAGGAAGTGCTGCAAAAGGCCTTGGCGACACGCGTGGTCGAGGCGCAGATTCTCGCCAGCGCCCTGGCCGGCACGCCGCTGACCGAGGCGCGCAAGCAGTTCAACTACCACAGCCTGCAGCGCGCGGCCGACTCACCGCTCAACGCCTGAAAAGCCCGAGCCCAGACCATAAAAAACAGGAGACAAACCCGTGCGCATTCTTTCAACCCTTGCCGCCTGCGCGGCCCTGGCCGCAGCTTGCGGCGCGGCCAATGCCCAGGCCGCCTACCCCTGCAACACCGTCAAGCTGGTTTCGCCGTATCCGCCCGGCGGCACCACCGACCTGCTGGCGCGGCTGATACAGCCGGGCCTGTCCAAGGAACTGGGCACGGTGGTGATTGTCGAGAACAAGGCCGGCGCCAGCAGCAACATCGGCACCGAACAGGTGGCGCTGGCCGCGCCCGACGGCTGCACGCTGCTGCTGGGCAACAACACCGGCGTGGCGATCAACCGCAACCTCTACAAGCTGCGCGTCGATCCGGTCAAGGGCCTGGCGCCCATAGGCCAGGTGGCCTCGGTGCCGCTGGTGCTCTATGTGAATGCCAACGTGCCGGCGCAAAGCCTGCAGCAGCTCGTGGAGCTGGTGAAGAAGAACCCCGGCAAGTTCAGCTATGCCTCGGGCGGCAGCGGCAGCCCGCAGCATCTGATGGGCGAGCTGCTCAAGCTCGAGCAGAACATCGATGTCGTGCACATTCCGTACAAGGGCCAGGGCCCGGCCATGCAGGACGTGGTCTCGGGCCAGGTGCAGATGGCGTTCGAGACCACCTCGGTGATCGTGCCGCAGCTCGCTTCGGGCCGGGTGCGGGCCCTGGCCACCACCAGCGCCCAGCGCGCCAAGAGCCTGCCCAACGTGCCGACCATGAAGGAGCTGGGCATGGCCGATTTCGTGACCGAGAACTGGTACGGCCTGTTCGCGCCGGCCAAAACCCCGCCGGCGCTGGTGCAGCGCCTGGGCCAGGCGCTCGATACCGTGCTTGACGCCAAGGAGGTGCGCGCCAGCCTGGAAAAAATGGGCTCCACCGACAGCCGCGGCACGCCCGAAAGCTTCAGCCGATTCATCGCCCAGGAGCTGCCGCTGTGGGAATCCGTGGTCAAGCGCTCGGGCGCCAAGGCCGACTGAGCCCGACACCCTAGAGGAAAGATCCCATGATAGGACTTCGCATTCTCCAGCGCCGCCGCGCCGTCGACCTCGCGCTCGCGCGCCAGTTCCTCGACGTGCCCGTGGCCAATGTCAGCGACTGCATGGCGCGCATGACGGCCGCAGGCCCGCGCCTGCGTCCCATGCACCGCGGCGCGCGCATGGCCGGCCCGGCGCTGACCATCAAGACCCGGCCCGGCGACAACCTCATGATCCACAAGGCGCTGCAGCTGGCCGTGCCCGGCGACATCATCGTGGTCGACGGCGGCGGCGACCTGACCAATGCGCTGATCGGCGAGATCATGACCGGCGACGCCATGCGGCAAAAGCTCGGCGGCATCGTCATCAACGGCGCCATCCGCGACGCCGACTGGATTGCCGAGCGCGACTTTCCGGTGTTTGCCGCCGGCGTCACGCACCGCGGCCCCTACAAGGACGGCCCCGGCGAGATCAATGTGCCGATTGCGATTGACGGCATGGTGATCGAGCCCGGCGATCTGGTGATAGGCGACGGCGACGGCCTGCTGTGCGTGCCGTTCGACCAGGTCGAAACCCTGCTGGCCGCGGCGCGCGCCAAGCAGGAAGTCGAAGCCCGCATGGTCGCCGACATCGAAGCCGGCACGCTGGACCGCGCCTGGGTCGATGCAACGCTCACGCGGCTGAACTGCTTCATCGAGCGCTGAGCGCCCGCGCCCTTCAAGGGGCGGCGGCCGCGTCCAGCTGCTGCAGTATCTCGCCGCGCAGCTGCAGCAGCGGAGCGCACAGTTCCTCGGCCACCTGGGCCAGAGGCTCGGCCGTGGACAGGCTGCAGTTGAGCACATAGACCGCGTCGGCCGTGACCAGCGGCGTGGCCAGCGCCACCACCTCGGGCTGCCAGGCCGCGGCGCAAAAGCCGCGCGCCGCCACCGACTGCGCCGCCCGGGCGATTTCCTCCTGCAGCACTGGCCACTGCGCCGCGCGCCGCTGCGCAAAGCGCGCCAGCAGCGCTTCGCGCCTGGCCTGGGGCGCGACCGCGAGATAGGCGCGCCCCAGGGACGTCAGCTCCATGGGCACGCGCTGGCCCGACACCACATGCCGCAGCACGATGCGCCGGCTGTAGCGTATCGACTCCAGATAGACCATTTCATCGCGGTCGGGGCAGGCCAGGCCCACATTGATCCTGCGGCCTTCGGCCAGCGCGCGCATGCGCGGCGCGGCCACCGACAGCACGCTCGAGCCGGTGCGCATCGCATGCGCCAGGCTCAGCACCGCGGGCGCCAGGCGATAGGCGCGGCTTTGCTGATCGACCTGCAGCATGCCAGCGCCCACCAGCGTCTGCGTCAGCCGGCTCACCGTGGCCTTGGACAGCCCCGTGCGTTCGACCAGATCGCCATTGCCCAGCAGCTCCGAGCCGGGGCGGAAGGCGCGCAGTATCTCTATGCCGCGCTCCAGCGAGCGGTTCGCGGGCGACTGTCCGGGCTTGTCATGCAGGATTTCTGAGCGGGCCGGGTCCATGGGCGTCCTTGGCGACAAAACAAGCGGACATTCTCGCACGCCAGCCACGCCCGCAATTCCACCTGTTGGAACTGGCGGGGTCACAAAACAGGCCGCTTCCCCTAAGCTGGCGCAGACCGGCATCGGCAACGGATGCAGGCGTGGCACAACAGATTCGGTCCAGCACCGCAAGAAAACCAGGAGACAGACATGCTTCATTCCATCGCCCGCCGCGGCGCTAGATCACTGGCCTTCATCACCGCCCTCATGGGCGCGGCCGGCTGCGCCTTGGCGGCCTTTCCCGACAAGCCGGTGCGCATGGTCGTGCCGTTCGCGCCCGGCGGCGGCACCGACCTGATCGCGCGCACGCTGGGCGTGGAGATGGGCAAGGACCTGGGCCAGCCGGTGATCGTGGAGAACAAGCCCGGCGCGGGCACCATGATAGGCACCGACAACATCGCCAAGAGCGCGCCCGACGGCTACTCGCTGGTCGTGGCCTCGTTTGCGCATGCAACCAACCCCGCGCTGCAGCCCAAGCTGCCCTACGGCAGCAACAAGGCGTTTGCGCCCGTGGTGCTGATAGGCCGCGGTCCCAACGTGCTGGTGGTGCGCAGCGAGAGCCCGTACAAGAGCGTGGCCGACGTGCTGGCCGCGGCCCGGGCCCAGCCCGACAAGCTGACCTATGCCTCGCAGGGCGCGGGCACTTCGGCGCACCTGGCCGGCGAGCTGTTTGCCAACCTGGCCAAGGTCAAGCTGACCCATGTGCCCTACCGCGGCGCGGGCCCGGCGCTGACCGATCTCATGGGCGGACAGGTCGACATGATGTTTGCCACCGCAGCCGCGGTCTCGACCTTCATCGGCAATGACGGCGCGCCGAGCAAGCTGCGCGCGCTGGGCGTGACCACGCTCGAGCCTTCGGCGGCGTTCAAGGGCGTGCCGGCCATTGCCGCCAGCGTTCCCGGCTACCGCGTCGAGAGCTGGTACGGGCTGTACGTGCCCGCGGGCACGCCCGCCGCCGTCATCGACCGACTCAACGCCGCGGCGCGCAAGGCCGCGCGCGCCCCCGATTTCGTGCGCAAGCTCGAACACGAAGGCCTGGTGATCAACGCCGGCCCGCCCGCCGAACTCGACGCCTATGTGCAGGCCGAGGAAAAGCGCTGGGCGCAGATCGTCAAGGACAACAACATCAAGCCCGACTGATGGCGGCTGCGGCCGTCGCCCCTGGAAAACACCATGAACTACTCCCTGATCCAACTGCAGGTCGCCGACGCGGTGGCCACCATCACGCTGAACCGGCCCGACAAGCGCAACGCCATGAGCGACGACATGCGCACCGAACTCATTGACGCGCTCGAGCGCGTCGCGGCCGACAAGGCCGTCAAGGCCCTGGTGCTCACCGGCGCGGGCAAGGGCTTTTGCGCGGGCGGCGACATTGCCGGCATGCAACAGCGCATGAACGCGCCCGCGGGCGAAGTCGGCTTCAACGGCTGGCAGCGCCAGCAGCGCGTGCACCATGTGCAGGCCCTGCTGCACACCATGCCCAAGCCGGTGATTGCCGCCGTCAACGGCGCGGCTTCGGGCCTGGGCGCGGACACCGCGCTGGCCTGCGACTTCATCATCGCCAGCGAATGGGCCAGCTTTACCTGGAGCTACATGCTGCGCGGCATCATTCCCGACGGCGGCGGCATGTACTTCCTGCCGCGCCGCGTGGGTCTGGCCAAGGCCAAGGAACTGATCTTCACGAGTCGCCAGGTGAAAGTGGACGAAGCGCTGACGCTGGGCATAGCCGACCGCAAGGCCCCCGCCGACACGCTGCTGGCCGACGCCCAGGCCTGGGCCAAGGAGCTTTCGGCGGCGTCGGCGACCGCCATGGCGCTGACCAAGACCATTCTGAACCAGAGCTTCGAGCTGTCGTCGCACGACATCTTTGCCCAGGGCAGCCAGGCCCAGGGCATCTGCTACACCAGCAGCGAGCACCGCGCATCGGTCGAAGCCTTTCTTGCCAAGACGGCCGCCAAGGAGTGATGCAATGAACCACGCCATCGCCAAGCTGCTGTCGCCGCGCAGCGTCGCCGTCATCGGCGCCTCGGCCGATCCGCGCAAGACCGCGGGCCGGCCCGTGGCCTATCTGCGCAAGCACGGGTTTGCGGGCCGCATCCTCCCCGTGAATCCCAAGGTCCAGGAGATCGACGGCCTGCCCTGCTATGCCGACATCGCCGCACTGCCCGAAGTGCCCGACGTGGCCGTGGTGCTGCTGGGCGCCGAACGCGCGCATCTGGCCGTGAGAGAGCTTGCAGCGCGCGGCTGTGCGGCCGCCATCGTGCTGGCCAGCGGCTATACCGAGACCGGCGAAGACGGCGCGCGCCGCCAGCAGCAGCTGATCGACGCCGCGGGCAGCATGCGCCTGCTGGGCCCCAACACCATAGGCCTGGTCAACCTCACGGACCGCATCGTGCTGTCGCCGTCGGGCGCGCTGGAAATGGACGAATTCCCGGCCGGCAGCATAGGCGTGGTGTCGCAAAGCGGCGGCATCCTGGGCTCGCTGCTGTCGCGCGCCGCGGCGCGGGGCATAGGCCTGTCCAAGCTGATTTCCACCAGCAACGAAGTCGACCTGGAACTCGCAGACTTCATAGACCATCTGGCCGACGACCCGGCGACCAAGGTCATCGCGCTGTATGTGGAGACCGTGCGCAACCCCGAGAAATTCCGCGCGGCCTGCCTCAAGGCGGCGCGCGCCGGCAAGCCCGTGGTGGCGTTCAAGATCGGCCGCTCCGAGGCCGGCGCCCAGGCCGCGGTCTCGCACACCGGCGCCATGGCCGGCGCCGATCGCATGTACGACGCGCTGTTCAAGCAAGTGGGCGTGATACGCGCACAGAGCTTTGCCGACCTGCTGGACATTCCCGCGGCGCTGGCCACGGGCCGCGTGCTGCGCGGCCGGCGCGTCGCCATTTTGACGTCCACCGGCGGCGCCGGCACCCTGGTCTCCGACGATCTGGGCGTGGCCGGCTTCGAGACGCCGGCCCCCGATGCGGCCACGGCCGAAGCGCTGCGCGCGCTGCAGACCGGCAGCGAAGCCGTACTGGACCGCAACCCCATCGACGTGACGCTCGCCGGCCTGCGCCCCGACCTGCTGCGCGGCGCGATCAACACCTTGCTCGCCAGCCCCAGCTACGACGCGCTGATCATCATCGTCGGCTCGTCCAGCCTGGCGATGCCCGAACTGCTGGCCACAGCGATTCAGGACTGTCTGCCCCACTCCGACAAACCCGTGCTGGCCTATGTGAGCCCGCATGCGCCCGAGATCGGCGCCCTGCTGACGCAGCGCGGCGTGCCCGCGTTTGCCGCGGCCGAAAGCTGTACCGCGGCGCTGACCGGCATGCTGCGCGTGCGCGGCTTCGAGGCCAGCGGCGCAGCCCCCACCAGTGCACCAGCGGCGCTGGACATCGGCGATCTGCCCAGCGGCTCGCTCGACGAAGCCCAGGCCAAGACGATCTTCGCCCGCTTCGGCCTGCCCGGCGCGGCCGAACGCGTGGTCCGCAGCGCCGAAGAGGCCGAAGCGGCGGCGCGCGAACTCGGCGGGCGCGTGGTGCTCAAGATCCTGTCGGCCGAGATCACCCACAAGAGCGACGTCGGCGGCGTGGCCGTGGGCCTCACGGCCGAGACCATAGGCGCGCGGCTGGCGCAGATGCGCAGCGATGTCGCCGCCCAGGCCGGCGTGCAGGTGCAGCAGTTCCTGGTGCAACAGATGGTCGCCGGCGGCACCGAGCTGATCCTGGGCCTGCACCGCGATGCGCTGGGCACGGCCGTGCTGCTGGGCATGGGCGGCGTCACGGCCGAACTGTTCCAGGACACCACGCTGCGTCTGTTGCCCCACGCGGACGGCAAGCTGCAGGCGTTGACCGCTGCCGAGGCCCTGGCCATGGCGCAGGAACTCAAGACCTGGCCGCTGCTCGACGGCTTTCGCGGCCGGCCCAAGGCCGATGTGCCCGCGCTGGTGGACGCCATCGTTGCCTTCTCGACCATGGCCGCGCAACTGGGCGAACGCGTGACCGAAGCCGAGATCAACCCAGTCTTCGTGCTGCCCGCGGGCCAGGGCGTGCGCGCGGCCGACGGCGTGCTGGTGCTCGCATGAGCCGCGCGCCCCATGCCACCGAAGTGTTTGGCGCCTACGCCCAAACCTGTCGCGACGCCGCGCTGCCCGACGCAGTGCTGCACCACGCCAAGCGTGCGCTGATCGACTGGTACGCCGCGCTGTTTCCCGGGCTCGCGGCCGCGCCGCTGGCCCAGCTCGCGCAGGTGCTGGCCGAAGACCTGGACCATGGGCGCGCGCGCCTGGGCAACGGCCGCGCGGCCACGGCCCGGGCCGCGGCGCTGTACAACGGCACGGCGGCGCACGCAGCCGAAATCGATGACAGCTTTCGCGACGCCATGTACCACCCCGGCGCCGCCACCATCGCCGCGGCACTCGCCGCGGGCCAGCAGGCCGGTGCCAGCGGCCTCGACTTCCTGCGCGCGCTGGTGCTGGGCTATGAAGTCTCGACACGCATAGGCGTGGTGCTGGGCCGCGCGCACTACCGCTTCTGGCACAACACCGGCACCGTGGGCGCGTTTGGCGCCGCGGCCGCGGCGGGCGGCGCGCTGCGCCTGGACGCCGCGCCCTTTGCGCATGCGCTGGCCACGGCCGCGACCTTCACCGCCGGCTTGCAGCAGGCGTTTCGCAGCGACTCGATGTCCAAGCCGCTGCATGCGGGCCGCGCCGCCGAGGCCGGCCTGATAGCGGCGCAGCTCGCCCAGCGCGGCGTCACGGGATCGCTGGATGTGCTGGACGGCGAAGCCGGCCTGGGCCGCGCCATGAGCGACGGCCCCGATTGGTCGCAGGTCGGCGCCACGCTGGGCCGCGACTTCCACATCACGCGCCTGACGTTCAAGAACCACGTGGGCTGCGGCCACACCTTTGCCGCCATCGACGCGGTGCTGGCGCTGCGCGCCCGGCATGGCCTGCGCGCGCCGGACATCCGCGCCATCCATGTCGCCACCTACCGCCCGGCGCTGGACATCGCCTGCTACGACCAGCCGCGCACGCCCAACGAAGCCCGCTTCAGCCTGCGCTTTGTCGTTGCCACCGCGTTGCTGCACGGCAGCGTGCGCCTGGGTGCCTATACGCCCGAACGCCTGGCCGACGCCGAACTGCGCGCGCTCACGGCGCGCGTCAGCACGGCGGTGGACCCAGAAATCGACGCCGCCTTTCCCGGCCGGCGCGCGGCGCGCGTGGCAATTACCACCCATGACGGCCGCCAGCTGGTCTGGCTGCAGCCCGACCGCAAGGGCGACCCCGAGCTGCCGCTGTCGGACAGCGAGCTGGAGCACAAATTCCTCGAACTCGCGACGCCGGTCATAGGCGCGGGCCCGGCCGCGCGGCTGCTGCAAAACATCTGGGCGCTGGACCAGGCGGCCGATCTCGCGGGGCTGATGGTTAGGCCCTAGTTCCCAGCGCGCCCAGATGCTGGACCAGAAAATCGATCAGCACGCGCAACGCGCTGGGCATGCGCTCGCGCGAAAGATAAACGGCGAATGCGCCCAATGACTCGACCTCGAATTCGGGCAGCAGCGCCAGCAGCCGGCCGTCGGCGATGGCCTGGGCCGCGGCAAACCGCGGCAGCAACGCTATGCCCGTGCCATTCAAGGCGGCGCGCACCACGATGGCCGCTTCATTGGTGCTGAAATTGCCTGCGACCGGCACCGCAAGGTGCTCGCCCTGGGCCTTGAAATGCCAGATGCTGCGCCCGTAATGCGCATAGGTCAGGCAGTTGTGCGCGCACAGATCGCGCACATGCGCGGGACTGCCATGCGCGCGCAGATAGCCGGGGCTGGCACAGATGACCGAGCCCACCTCGCCCAGCTTGCGCGCGATCACGCCCGGCTCGAGCTCCTTGGTGACGCGGATCGCCAGGTCTATACCGTCCTCGGCCAGATTGCTGGTGCGGTCGACAATCTGCAGATCCAGCGACACCGCGGGGTGCAGCTGCAAAAAGGCGGTCAGCGCATCGGTCAGGCAGTACTCCGCGAAGATCGACGAAGCCGCGACGCGCAGCAGCCCGCGCGGCGTGCTGTCGGCCTGGCCCAGCGCGCCGACATCGCCCGCCAGCGCCAGCATCTGCCGGCACACGGGAAGAATTTCCTCGCCCGCGGCCGTGAGGCTCAGCCGGCGCGTGGTGCGATGCAGCAGGCGTGCGCCGGCCCACTCTTCCATCACGCCGATATAGCGCGTGGCCATGGCGCGCGACATGTCGAGGTGGGCGGCCGCAGCCGAAATGCTGCCGCGCGCCACCGTCTCCAGCAGCACCGACGCCGCGGTCAAGCGATCCATATGCGCAATCCATGCAACAAAGCGTCAACTGTAGCGCTGTTTATCTTTGGATTGCTAACAAATAGAGTCGCTGCATGACTTCCCCATCCCGCACCACCTTGCGCCTTGTCTTCCCTCAATGGCAGGGCGGCAACCACCCTACCTATCATCTGGGCGCCCGCCTGCTCGACTGGCTCGCGCCCGCGCACGCGGGCCCGGTGGAACATGTTCCCGTGGCCGCGCCACTCGATGCGCGCCTGCCGCCAGAGCGCGGAATTGTGGCGCGCGCCGCGCTGCTGCAGCAGCTGCGCCAGGCACGGCAGCTGATAGACAAACACCAGCCCGAGCGCCTGGTGGTGCTGGGCTGCGATTGCCTGGTGGACCTGGCGCCGTTTGCCTACCTCAACGAGCGCCATGACGGCGAACTGGCCGTGCTGTGGATAGACGCCCATCCCGACATCATGACGCCCGCGCAGTTCGAACACGCGCATGCCATGGTGCTGGGCAATCTGCTGGGCCAAGGCGACGCCGACTTCGCGCAGGCCGTGGCCAGGCCGCTCAAGCCGCAGAACCTGCTGTATGTGGGCATGCATGACCCCAGCCCCTGGGAAGCCGCCGAGATCGCGCGCCTGGGCCTGCGAAATGTGGGCCCGGCCCAGCTTGCCAGCCAGGGCAGCCGGCCGGTACGCGAGTGGTTTGCGTCTACCGGCGCCCGGCATCTGGCCATTCACTTCGATCTCGATGCGCTGGACCCGTCGCTGTTCAGGGCCCTGCTGTTTGCCCGGCCCGACGCCGCGCCCGGCGCCTTCGACGGCATTGCCCAGGGCCAGTTGGGCATGGCCCAGGTGGTGCAACTGCTGGCCGATCTGGCCCAGGTCGCAGACATCGTGGGCCTGGGAATTACCGAACACCTGCCCTGGGAAGCGCTGACGCTGCAGAACATGCTTGCCAGGCTGCCGCTGCTAGGCGCTCGGCCGTTGTAAATCGCGCGATCGCCACCATCTGCACCGGGTGCTCCCAACCCGCTACAGATACGTGAACACTGCCTCCTTGCCCCTGCCGCTGACCACCGAGCGCCTCGAACTGCGCGCATTCCGCACCGCCGATTTCTCCGCCTATGCGGCCTACCACGGCCGCGCCGATGTCTACCGCTTTCTCTACATGCCAGCACCGACCGGGCAGGCGCTGCAAGACCAGTTCGCCGGCGTGCTGGACCAGCCTTTCGCCCAGGACGGCGACACCTTGCGCCTGGCGGTCACGCGCCGCGCCGATGGCGCCCTCGTCGGCGAAGTGCTGCTGAAGATCGCCAGCCGGGACGCGCTGCAGGCCGAAGTCGGCTATATCTTTCACCCCGACTTCGCGGGCCAGGGCTATGCGACCGAAGCCGTGGCCGCGATGCTGGGCCTGGGTTTCGAGACGCTGGATTGCCACCGCATCTTCGCGCGGCTCGATGCGCTCAATGCGGGATCGGTGGGCGTGGTCGAGCGCCTGGGCCTGCGCCGCGAAGCGCATCTGGTCCAGAACGACCGCTTCGACGGGGTCTGGGGCGATGAGTACATCTACGCCATGCTGGCCAGCGAGTGGCAGTCGCGCCGCAAGCCCTAGTCCGCGAGACGTTTGCGAGCCGGGCCCTGCCGGCGCTGGTTAGAATGCGGTCAATTGCTATTAATTCTCATTTGCACTGCATCGCATGCCCGCTCCCATTTCGTTTACCGTGCTGTACCAGGACCACCACGGCTGGCTGCAGGGCTGGCTGCGCCGCAAGCTGGGCGACACGGCGCAGGCCCAGGACCTGGTGCATGACACTTTCATGCAACTGCTGACCGCGCGCCATCTGCCCCCGCTGGACAACCCGCGCGCCTACCTGACCACCATGGCCCGGCGCACCCTGTTCGCGTTCTGGCGCCGGCGCGATCTGGAGCAGGCCTATCTCGACGCGCTCGCCGCCCACCCGGCGGCCCACCACCCGTCGGAAGAAGAGCGCTATGCCGTTTTCCAGGCGCTGGAGGCCGTGGACCGCATATTGCGCAGCATGCCCGCGACCACCCGCCAGGTGCTGCTGATGAGCCAGCTGCAGGAGCTGACCTATGCGCAGATCGCCGAACGCCTGGGCATCGCGGAAGTCACCGTGCGCCGCCACATGGCGCGCGCCATCGCTGCCTGCTGCGCGCACGCCGACGGCGCCGCCTGAGCCGTGGTCGCCGCCGCATCCGCGCTGCGCCAGCAGGCCATAGAGTGGCTGGTCGAAGCCCGCTCGGGCAGCATGAGCGCGCGCCAGCACCAGGCGCTGGCCGCTTGGCGCCAGTCCAGCCCCGCGCACGAAGCCGCCTGGACCCAGGTCTGCGGCGCACTCGACCAGGTGCTGCAGCCGCTGGCGCCGCACACCGCGAACGACACCGGCGTGCATGCGGCCATGGGCGCGCTGCTGCAACCCGACCGACGCCGGCGCCAGATCGTGCGCGGCACGCTGGCGTTCGCGGGCCTGGGCCTGACCGGACTGTTCGCCCACCGGGTCACGCCCTTGCCGGGCCTGCTCGCCGATGCGCATACCGCCACCGCCGAACGCCGCACCCTGCATCTGGCCGACGGCAGCCGCCTGCTGCTCGATGCGCGCAGCGCCGTCGACATCGCGCTGGACAGCCAGCACCGGCGCATCCACCTGCGCCAGGGCGCGCTGATCGCCACCGTGGCCGCCGACCCGAGCCGGCCGTTCATCGTGCAAACATCGCATGGCGAAATCCGCCCCGCGAGCGCCTCGGCCGCGCGCTGCATGGTGCGCCTGCAGGACCAGCGCACCCAGGTCGCGGCCTTGGCGCACGACTGGTCGCTGCAGACGCCGCAGGGACGCAGCGCACAGCTGCTCGCGGGCCACAGCGCCTGGATGGAAAGCACGGGCAGCATCGCCACCGATACCGCACCCGCCGAAGACCGCGCGGCCTGGCAGCACGGCATGCTCGCGGTGCGCGGCGGCACGCTCGATGAGGTGGTCGCGGCGCTGCGGCCCTATAGGCGCGGCTTCATCCGCCTGTCACCCGAAGCCGCGCGGCTGCGCGTGCTGGGCGCCTTCCCGCTGGACGACACCGAGCACACGCTGCAGGCGCTGGCCGACACGCTGCCCATCAGCGTCACGCGCTACCAGGGCGGCTGGATGACCGTGATCGACCGCGCCTGACGCCGCGGAGAAAAATTTGCGCCGGAGGTGATCGCTTTTGCCGTCTCGCGCCACATGTCCTGTGTCAACACCAACAAAGAGGGAACACAGCATGCATCCGGCACCACGCCACCGTCCAACGCTACTGGCCGCCACCATCGCCGCCGCCCTGGCCATGGGCCACACCGCCGCCATGGCCCAGGCCGGCACGCCTGCGACTTCCGCAAGCACCGTGCTCCCCTATGAGATCGCCGCCGGCCCGCTGGGCCAGACGCTGGTGACCATCGCCCAGCGCAACGGCATCACCATCTCCATGGACCCGGCCCTGGTGGACGGCCTGCAGGCGCCGGCCGTGCGCGGCAGCTACACGCCCGAGCAGGCGGTGCAGCGCGCGCTGGCCGGTCACGCGCTGGTGCTCATGCGCACCGGCAACGGCGTCCTGACGCTGCGCAAAGGCGGGCCCGCCCTGGCCGCGTCGGCAGACACGCTGGGCGAAGTCCGCGTCACGGCCCAGGCCAACACCGCGGGCGTGACCGAAAACAGCGGCGCCTACACCAGCAGCGCGGCGCCTGCCGCCACCGGCCTCGCGCTCTCAGCGCGCGAAACCCCGCAGTCGGTCAGTGTCATGACGCGCCAGCAACTCGACGATCTGGGCGTGCAGTCGGTGCAGGAAGTGCTGCACCACGCGCCCGGCATCACCAGCACCCAGCTCGACAGCGAGCGCCACACTTTCTATGCGCGCGGTTTCAGCATAGACAACTTCCAGTACGACGGCGTGCCCACGCAGTTCGCCTCGCAGTACGGTGCGGGCGAGACCGAAGTCGACTCGGTGCTGTATGACCGCGTCGAGATCGTGCGCGGCGCCACCGGCCTGCTGACCGGCGCGGGCGACCCGTCGGCGGCGATCAATCTGGTGCGCAAGCGCGCCAACAGCAAGGTGTTCACGGGCACGCTCGCGGCCAGCGCCGCGTCCTGGGACAACTACCGCGCCTCGGCCGACCTCTCCGCGCCGCTGACGCAAGACGGTCGCATCCGCGCGCGCGTGGTGGCCGCGAGCGAAGACAAGAAGTCCTTCATCGACGGCTACCGCCGCAAACGCCAGACGCTGTATGGCGCCTTGGATGCCGAACTCACGTCCGCCACGACGCTGAGCCTGGGCGCGAGCTACCAGCAGGGCCGTGCCAAGGGCGTCACCTATGGCGGCTTCCCGCTGTACTACAGCAATGGCGGTCTCATCGACTGGCGCAGCCGCGGGCGCTCCTTCTCCATCTGGCCCGAATGGTCGGCGGAAGATACCGACAGCAGCAACGCCTTCGCCCAGTTGGAACACCAGTGGGCCAACGGCTGGAAGACCACGGCACAGGCCATGTACAGCCGCCAGGAAGTCGAGAACACGCGCCTGTTCCCCTGGGACTTCCCCGATGCCACGACCGGCCTGATGGCCAGCAATCCGTCGCGCGTGCAGTTTCCCGGTGCGCGCCAGCAGCGCAGCCTGGATCTGCGCAGCGCGGGGCCCTTCGAAGCGTTCGGGCGCCGGCACGAAGCCATCGTCGGCTTCAGCCACTCGCGCCAGCAGGCCGATTTCGACCGCATCGGCGCCGCGGACGCCGCGTCGGCCCTGAGCCTGTTCGACTGGGCCCGTTACCCTGCGCCCGGCGCCTGGGGCAGCTCGGTCAAATCGGAAACCTATGACCGCCGCCAGACCGGCGCATATGGTGCCGTGCGCTGGTCGCTGTCGGATCCGCTGCACGCCATCATCGGCGGTCGCATCAACCGCTGGGACCGCAGCGGCGCCGGCTACATGGGCCGCAACCCCTATGAGACCCAGCAGACCAAGTTCACTCCCTATGCCGGCCTGGTCTACGACCTCGATCCGCAGTATTCGGTCTACGGCAGTTTCACCAGCATCTACAACCCGCAGAACTACCGCAGCCGCGCCGGCGACTTCCTCGATCCGGTCGAAGGCCGGCAGTGGGAGACCGGCGTCAAGGGCGAATTCCTCGGCGGGCGCGTGCAGGCATCGGCCGCGCTGTTCCATATCCAGCAGGACAACCTCGCGCAGACCGACCCCGGCCAATATGTGCCCAACACCACGACCCAGGCCTACATCGGCGCCCGCGGCGTGCGCAGCAAAGGCGTGGAGCTGGAACTCAACGGCGAGCTGCAGCCCGGCTGGAACCTGTCGTTCAGCGCCGCCCATTTCAAGGCCACGGACGCGGGCGGCAATGATGTGAACACCGCCTCTCCGCGCTCCGTGCTGCGGCTGTACACCAGCTATCGCCTGCCCGGCGCCTGGCAGGGCCTGACCGTGGGCGGCGGCGTCAACTGGCAGAGCAAGACCGTCAACCCGACAGGCGTGTACCACGGCACTACACCGCGCGGCACCAGCACCTACGGACAGGACGCCTATGCGCTGGCCAGCCTCATGGCGCGCTACCAGTTCACGCCGCAGCTGTCGGTTCAGCTCAATATCGACAACCTGTTCGACAAGTGGTACTACACCTCGGTCAACTTCAACGAACAGCTGATGTGGGGCGCGCCGCGCGCCTACCGCGCCTCCATGACCTACAAGTTCTGAGGCGCAGGCCCGGGCCGTTGGCGCAAGCCGGCGGCCCGGCCTTCAGGGCCGCAGTCGCACGAACTTCTGCTCCGTCACTTCCTTGCCCCATTGGTCGCCCTGCCACTCCTGCACGCATTCAAAGCCGCAAGACTCATACAGATGGCGGGCCGCGGACAGCCCGCTGAAGGTCCAGAGATGGGTTTCGCCGAACCCCTGGCGGTCGGCGAAATCCAGCGCCGCGGACAACAGCTTGCGGCCCGCGCCGCTGCCGCGCACGCTATCGTCGACGATGAACCAGCGCAGATGGGCGATGTTGTCGCCCAGGTCCTCGCCGTCGATCGCGACCGAGCCCACGATCTCGCCGTCGCGCAGCGCCGTCCAGATGCCGTTGACCGGCTTGTCCAGCCGATCGCAGAACTGCGCCAGACCGCCCGCGACCACCGACTCGAAACGCTGGCCGAAGCCGGATTCGCGCGCGTAATAAAGCGCGTGCATCTGGGTGATGCGCGCAATCAGGCCCAGCTGGTAACCGGCCGCCACGTCAACCACGGGCCGCAGGCCCTGCGCGCGCGCGGCGAGTGCCTCGCTGTAGAGGTTCAGACCCTTGAGCACGCTGCGGTCCTGGCCCGGCTGGAGCCGGCGCAGCGCGTCTTCCACCTGCGAGCGCGCATGCGCATGGATGGCCGCCACCGTCAACTTGCCGGCCGCGGTCAACGTCAGATTCTTCAAGCGGCTGTCGCGCCCATCCACCTGTTCGCTCACTTCACCGGACTCGACCAGCTTGCGCAGCATGCGGCTCACGCTCGACTTCTCCAGACGCAGGCGCGTGGCGATCTCCTTGGCGCTGACTTCGCCGCGGTCGATCTCGATCAGCGCATGCACGGCCGAAGGCGACAGATCGCCGCCGGCAAAGCTGCCGCCCATGAAGCCCCAGTCACGCACCAGCGAGCGCGACGCGGCACGGATCTCTTCCACCAGCGACTGTTGAACGTTCACGGCACACCTCCAATGGTTGCATCATACAACCGTATTGCGAGGCTGCGAGAGGAACAACCCCTCGCCTGCCGGCGCGAAGGCGGAATGTCACTGTACTTTTGTTGGTGCGTCACTCCACTTCGCTACTTCGGGCTGGGCCTGCCGGCCGGAGACGATGATTCGTAGCGGAACGGCAGCGGTGAACTATCTGCCGCTGCGCACAGCCAGGTGCGATTCATACAGATCCCGCATTGGGTGGTCGGTTCGGATGGCAATGCAGATTTCCTCCCACAGATTTTTGAGCCCGGCATCCGGCAACAGTTCGGGCTTTGTTTTTTGTAGGCCAGCGCCTGTCCATCGGTTCGGAAATTCACCCCAAGCCCGTGCAATACTCTCCCTCGTATGGGTGAATCCGCAAGCCCTCGTTCGTAATACATGACCCAAGAAACCAATAACCTGGCCACCGACCTGTGGGCGCTTGCCGATTTGCTGCGCGGCGACTTCAAGCAGAGCCAATATGGCCGCGTCATCCTCCCTTTTGCGCTGCTG
>Ga0308165_1000823_pt1 | contig 48646 bp, 43 predicted proteins | sample PhyWR2_FD_201032 | JGI IMG/M metagenome (GOLD analysis project Ga0308165, IMG submission 201032) | Phyllosphere microbial communities from UC Gill Tract Community Farm, Albany, California, United States - DLSLW.R2 | ecosystem: Host-associated > Plants > Phyllosphere > Unclassified | place: USA... | reverse complement strand
TTTTGTGTCTCATAGATGTGTCGACACGATAGGATTTCTAGGGAAAGCAATCTATTCTACAATAAAATCGCTAATGAGATTGCTTCAATCGATGAAAAATCGATTTCGCAATGACGACAACGTCAATGTTAGGTTCTTAAATGGTTAATATTCAAAAAAGATAATTTCTTTTAACATCTATTGTACAATCCTTCCGCTTCGTTCTAAAACTCAATCAGGCTATTCATTCCACCGCCACTCTCCGGCAATGGTTAAAGGTTCTTTTAAGTTTTGAGATTCGAGAAAAGCCTTTAGTTCTTGTTCGCCTTGCACCGCAACCGGAATTTTAGGTGTATTGGCCAAAGCGTAAGTCAGCATTGCACTAAAGCGAACTGTATTTTTCAATTCTTGTTTATCTACCAGATGAAACGAATCGCCATCCGAGTGATAATAAGGGCCAGAGTTATTTGGTAATTTCCCGCCAAAACCACCGCCTGTAGGGATACCTTCGAGCATGAAAGGCTGATGGTCGCTATGCAGGCCAGCGCCCGCATTGAACAGATTTTTAAAGCCAGTATCTATCTTAACAATGTCTGCGCCCCATGTTGTAAATAAATCTTTCATTTCTGCACGCGAAGTGGTAAATCCCTTCGGATCGTTGGTCATATCATAATTGAGCATAAACTTTACCTGGCTTAACGTTTTGTCTTTTTTTGCTTGATCGATGTATGCTTTGGAACCTAACAAACCCTGCTCCTCGCCCATAAACAATACAAACTCAACTGTACGTTGTGTTTTCAGGTTTAGCCTGGCAAACGTACGGGCCATATCCATAATGGCGAACGAACCAATTCCATTATCGATGGCGCCAGTGGCCAAATCCCAGCTATCCAGATGTCCACCAACTACAATCTTTTCTTTCGGCAGTTCTGTACCTTTAAACGTAGCAATTACGTTTCGTGCTTTAATCAGACCAGAGAAATTAGTCATGGCGATGTGCGCAACCTGTGGCTGAGATTTCAATTTTTCCTTCAAGGCCATTCCGTCTTCCAAACCAATGCAAACCGCGGGAATCGGAATCAACTTCCCTGTTACCGATGCGGTTCCGGTTAATAGCACGCCATCTTTTACGGTATTAATAATAATGACGCCAATAGCGCCATATTTGGTCGCAATTGCAGTTTTTTCTGATCGGTGAAGCGATTTGGTGCCAAGAGGCGAACCGGGCAAAACGCCGAGATAGATTAAGGCCACTTTGCCCTTAAATTTTTCGCGATTGGCTTGATAATCTGCCTCTAAGCCATTGCCAGCATCAACAATGTCGCCCGTAACATCGGCCTTTACCGGAGAATGGGCCAGGGTTACTGCCTTCATTTTAATCAGGCTATTTTTATCAGCGCCGATTTCGACATTAATTGTTTTTCGTGCCCAACTTTCTACCTCAAAAGGTTGATATTTAACCTCACAACCGTACGACTTCAACAAATTGTAAGCATACTGTTCTGCCTTTGCGCCATTGGTAGAGCCCGTTAACCGATGGCCAATGGTTTCTGTTTCGTATTTGAGGGTTTGGTAAGCTTCCGAATTTTGTTGTACTTCGTTACTGATTTTTTGAAAAACATCACCAAAATTATCCTGGGCGTTGGCAAATAGAAAGGTAAAAGTAAGCGAAAGCGCGAAAAGGTATTTCATAGAAAAGGTTGGTTCTTTTTATTCGATGAAAATACAAAATTTAGGCTCAGCATCTGGGCTGTAACGTTTATTTTGCTTTTTGCTCTCTAATAACATTAGAAATTGATCGGATGTCAGTCTGAGCGAATAACGTTTTAGCACAGTTTAGTGTTTTATAAGCCTCAACATGAACGGTCGTCCTGCTGAGTCTATTTCAGCATCTTTCATGCTATAAGGCCCTGAAATAAATTCAGGGTGACGAGGCGGTTAACCATAATGCCTTAACATTCTTTTAGCCCTTAACGTCACTTTATATTGATTTTTATGAATAAATTAAACTACCATTGCCGTTTTCCTTAAATACCATAAAATCGTCCTTTCGACCGAAGCGGAGAAATCTTTGAACCTTGGATAGAGATTTCTCGGCTGCGCTCGAAATGACGACGCTTCTTATCAGCATTCTTTTGACAAAACGACGTGAGTCATGTTGATTTTTATGAATAACTTAAAACTAAGTGTGACAGAAATATCTTATCAGAAATGATAATAGCAAATTTAGACAGCTTTTAAGGTATCAAAGTGGTAAAAAACAATAAAGCACTATTTTTTCAACGCCTTTTTCGGAAACACCAACGATGCTACAATACTGATTACCAATATAGCCAGAATCACAATGAGCGAATGTTCGGTGGTAAAGCCCCATTCCTCTAAATAAACATGTCCTAACATTTTAACTCCGATAAAGGCCAGGAGCACAGCCAATCCTGTTTTGAGATAATGAAACTTATGGATAATGTTTACGAGTAAAAAGAACATCGATCGTAGCCCCATGATGGCAAAAATGTTCGAAAAGAACACAATATAAGGATCTTTGGTTACGGCGAAAATTGCGGGAATGGAATCGACGGCGAAAAGCAGATCGGTAAATTCTACAATCAAAAGCACAATGAAAAGCGGGGTTACATATCGCTTATGATCGATTTTTACGAAGAAATTTTTACCCTCATATTTCGGGTGAATTGCAAAAACCTTCGATGCCCACCTTACTACCGGATGGTGTTCGGGATCGATCTTGTCATCTTCTTCCTTACTGAAAAACATTCGTATTCCCGTTATTACAAGGAAAACGCCGAACACATAAAGTATCCAGGCAAATTTTGCTATTAACGCGGCACCAACAAAAATGAAGATAAAACGCATAATAATGGCACCCAAAATACCCCAGAACAGTACACGATGATAGTATTTTTCTTCTACGGCAAAGGCCGAGAAAATGAGTACGATTACAAAAATATTGTCGACCGACAGTGCATATTCGATTACATAGCCTGTTAAAAATTCGAGCCCAAGGTTTTGTTTATAAAGCGCTAAGCTGGCATCAAAATTATTGGGATCGAGTAATATGTGATGCTGGTGCTTCACAACAATCTCTTTCAAATGCGCAAAATCTCTGATGCCATGTAATTGGTGCCCTTCGGTTAATAAGATAAAGTAAAAACCAATGGCAAGCGCAACCATAATAAAACTCATAATGGCAGCTTGCTTTAAGCTCACAATGTGCTCTTTGCGACTGAATAAGCCCAGGTCTAAAGCCAAAATAAGGGTTATAAAAAGCAAAAACCCCAAGCTAAAAAGTAATTCGTTACCCATTATTTTTTACGTTCTGTAGTGTAAAGTACAAGCTGTTCTAACCCCGTTCTGGCTTCGCTGGCCTCAAATTGATGTAAAATAGCAAAGGCTTGATTTTGATACTCCTCCATTTTTTGGTTGGCATAGTGAACACCTTGTTGCGCATTAACAAAGTCGATAATTTGTTTTATTTTCGCCGGATCGTCCTGATGATTTTTCACAAGGTTAATCATTTTTTTTCGATCTGCTTTATCGGCTCTGTTCAGTGCATAAATTAAAGGCAATGTTACCTTTTTTTCTTTGATATCGATGCCTAGCGGTTTGCCTACGTCGTCGGTTCCAAAATCGAAGGTATCATCCTTAATTTGAAAGGCAATGCCCACCTTTTCGCCAAACAAGCGCATTTTTTCGATCGTTTCGTCATCTGCGCCTGCAGAAGCAGCACCCGCAGCACAGCACGAAGCGATAAGAGAAGCAGTTTTTTGTCGAATTACCTCAAAATAAAGTTCTTCCGAAATATCCATCCTCCGCACCTTTTCAACTTGCAAAAGCTCGCCCTCGCTCATCTGCTTCACGGCTTCCGATACTATCTGTAACAATCTGTGTTCGTTATTGTTTACTGATAGCAGCAAACCCTTTGCCAATAAATAATCGCCGACCAAAACGGCTATCTTATTTTTCCACAGGGCGTTAATAGAAAAAAATCCACGTCGTTCGTAAGCATTATCTACCACATCATCGTGTACCAATGTTGCCGTATGTAAAAGCTCCACCAGCGCAGCACCCCGATGTGTAGATTCTGTAATGCCACCGCACAATTTTGCTGCAAAGAACACGAACATCGGTCGCATTTGCTTGCCTTTCTGCTTCACAATGTAATGGGTAATCCTGTCGAGCAATGGCGCATCGCTGTGCATAGATTCTTTAAAGGTTCTTTCAAACGCTTTAATATCGGCGGCTATGGGTTTCTTTATCTGTTCGATTCCTGGCATTAGGTCGAAAAATTTTGATTGCAAACTTAAGCTAATTTCCCATAAAACGGTAATGTATAATCAGCATTTGGAGAGGCTGCCTGGCGATTTGACTCAGCCATTGCGATGGATTTACTGTCCCACGCTAATTACCCAACGCTTTTTACGCACCGCCATCTGCACCTTTGCGGTTCAAAAAACCATCGAAACGTAATTTATTCCTCTTTTATTCGGCCAAACGCTTCCATTTATCTACCTTGTTTTAAATTATGAAAAAGCGCTACAAGCTTTTATTGGGTTTTGCTGCACTCCTTGTTACAGGGTATTTGTTAGGGCCGCGACCTAAGAAACCGCTCTATGGTACGAGGTTTACGCACCTCCCCGATCTGGATGACCTGGACCAATATATTCGGAGCACCGAAGCAACACACCAGATAAAACCCGGTAATGAGGCCGAAATTGTTTGGGCCGACCAGCTACACCTGCAAACGGAATATGCGTTGGTATATTTACATGGCTTTTCGGCTTCGAAAATGGAGGGCAACCCCGTTCATCTTAATTTAGCCAAAGCGTTAAATGCAAATTTGTATCTGGCACGATTGGCTGATCATGGTTTAGACACCGTGGCGCCAATGCGTAACTTTACTGCCGATAGGCTTTGGGAAACCAGCAAGCAAGCTTTTGCTATTGGGCAGAAACTGGGCAAAAAAGTAATTCTAATCGGCACCTCAACCGGGGCAACGGTTGCATTGAAGTTGGCCGCCATCTATCCAGAGGTTCACAGCTTGATTTTACTTTCGCCAAATGTAGCCATCAATGATAAAAATGCATGGCTACTTAACGATCCCTGGGGGTTGCAGATTGCCCGCAGAGTTTTAGGCAGCGAAGAACGCAAGGTTGATGGCAGAACTGAAGAGTATAAGAAATACTGGTACACCAATTATCGCATCGAATCTTTGGTAGAGCTGCAGGAATTTATAGAGAGCACGATGATCAAAAGTACATTTAAGGCTGTGAAACAGCCCGTTTTGATGCTTTATTATTACAAAAATGAATTAGAACAAGATACTGTTGTACGTGTGGATGCGATGCTTAAAATGTTCGATGAACTTGGAACACCGGATCACCTGAAAAGAAAAATAGCCATCCCAAATGCCGGGAATCATGTAATTGGCTCTTATCTGGCCTCAAAAGACCTGGCTAGTGTACAAACAGCCATTACAAGCTTTGTGGAGAATGTGTTGAGCGTTCCTTTAAACCAAAACAATGAAATTAAAACCGCTCTTAATTGAAACTTTATGGCTGTTGACGATAACTGCAGTTAGCACGCTATTATGTTACTTATTATTTGGAAACGAGATTTTTAAAAACAAGTTAGACATCAATTTACACGATACTTACTTCGTAACCCAGTCGGTGCCGGTAATATTTACTTTAGCTGCTATAATCAGTTTTATCACTTATTTAATCAGAGCAAGTACACAAAGATATACTCTCAAACCTCAAAATTTAATAACCGTCGTTTTAGGCGTCCTTTTAATAGTCCTTTTCTCGCAGTTGATAGCTGTCCTCTCCTATTTCAGTCTTAGTGATGCAATGAACCAATTTTCAGGTGGGAATAATTTGGGTAACGGTTGGAATGTTTCTCCAAAGATGGCAACAGTAAAAGATAAAAATGAATTCAATTTTTGGCACGCAGCAACATACATTCTGCTTTTGATCCAGGCGGTTATTGTGTTATCATTATGCAAGGTGTGCTATCATTGGGGAAAAAGTAAGTCAACAGCTATCTCCGATGGATTGCTGAACGACAAAATCTAATCTTTGCTGGTCGTCCTGAGTTTTGATATTTTTCAAAAAAGATCAATGTAACTTGCGTTTGTTTAGTTGTCGTCTTTCCCGCGTAGGCGGGAATCCTAAAGCACAAGGAAAAGCGTTAGCATTAAGATCTCTCCCGAAGTTCGGGAAGGATGACAGCAAGGGTTTTGTTATGCTAAGAGCCGAAGCATCTGTACCTACTTCTTACCGTCATTGCCCACTAATTTAGACAGTGCGTTATTGGTGTTTTGTTTTTCATCGCTTGCGGATCCTTCCTGCCCGTCCCAATGCTATTAAGCTAAGCTGTCTCAGGCGCTAAGTATGAACGGTCGTCATCCTCAGCTTGACTGGGGATCTTACTGCTAAGACTTTGAAACTTGTATTAAGATTCCCGCCTGCGCGGGAAAGACGGCAAGAATAAATCCGATAGCTATCGGATGACGACCCTTCTTAAAGCATTCTTCTGAAAAACGACGTCACTCATATTGATTTTACGCAGTAAATTAAAACTCAGGATGACAGCATTAAAACGGTCATCCCAAGCGCCCGTTCATGTAAAGACCTATATCAACCCAAAATATTTTTTACAATCATCTCCGCGTGCACCCTCGAATTTTCGATAAATAGCTTATGCGTGTCAAGTCCGCCGCAAACAACGCCAGCCAGATACAATCCTTTTACGTTGGTTTCCATAGTTTCCTGATTATAGGCCGGGCATAAGCTCTCGGGGAGTTCAATTCCAAACTTGCGCAACATGGCGAAATCGGGTTGATAACCGGTCATGGCGATTACAAAATCATTTGGAATGGTCTTAATTCCATCGGGCGTGCGGATATCAACTTCGTTTTCCCTTATTTCTAACAGCTCAGAATTAAAATGAGCAGTAATAGACCCCTCTTTTACTCTGTTCTCGATATCCGGGCGAACCCAATATTTCACATTCGGCCCAAGCTCGCCACTGCGGATAACCATAGTTACATGCGCTCCTTTTCTGTATGTTTCTAAAGCGGCATCGACGCCCGAATTATTGGCGCCAACAACCACAACCTGCTGAAAAGCGTACAAATGAGGGTCTTTATAATAATGCGTAACTTTTGGAAGCGCCTCACCGGGAACGTTCATTAACAGGGGAACATCGTAAAATCCAGTAGCCACAATTACATGATTGGAGGTATAACTGGCCTTTGAGGTGCTCACTTCAAAAATATCCTCGTTTTTGGTTACCTGTTTAACAGTTTCAAAAAGATTGATGTTCAGATTAAACTTTTCGGCGACCCTGCGATAATATTCAACGGCCTCGTTTCGATTTGGCTTAGGGTTAATGGTAACAAATGGAACACCGCCGATCTCCAACTTTTGCGAGGTAGAAAAGAAGGTCATGAAAACAGGATAGTTGAATAAGCTGTTCACCAACGCCCCTTTTTCGATGATGAGGTAACTAAGACCAGCCTTTTGGGCTTCAATAGCACAAGCCATGCCTATCGGACCAGCACCAATAATAAGGATATCGTAATGATTTTGATTTGTCATTTTAGTTTGTATACATTGAAGAAGATTGCTTTCCCGAAAATCGGGACAGGCTGTGCCTCGCTCCAAAAGTAGCCCCTTTGGGGCAATGACGAAGGCCCTAAGCCTTCATCGCCTTACTTGGGCAAGCGAAATCGGTTCTTTTTAGCCCGGTATTTTTAATTGCTGCATAACCTCCGGCAATATCGATTACATTTTCTACACCACGAGATTTTAGTATTGAAGCCGCAATCATCGACCGGTAACCGCCCGCACAATGAATATAATAAGTATTTGCAGGATCGATCTCACCCATCCAGTCGTTAATAAAATCTAACGGACGGCTTAACGTAAGCTCCAGGTGTTCAGATTCGTACTCCCCGGGTTTACGAACATCCAATGCGGTAACCTCATTTTCTGCGGCCGCCTGCTCAAATGCCTCCGCAGAAACACTTTCAACAGTATCTATTTCCTTGCCGGCATCTGTCCAACGCTCAAAACCCCCATCTAAATAGCCGATTGTACTATCGTAGCCCACCCGCGTTAAACGCGTTATCGTTTCCTGCTCTTTGCCTACCTCGGTTATTAATAAAATGGGTTGCTCAAGATCGGTAATCAAAGCCCCAACCCAGGGCGCAAACTGGCCATTTAAACCGATATTAATTGCGTTGGGTATAAATCCTTTCGCAAAAATTTGTGGATCGCGGGTATCGAGCATAACAGCACCAGTTTGGTTTGCAGCATCTTCAAAAGCCTGCGGACTTAAAGCCCTCAAACCCCTCTCGTAAACTCCATCGATACTTTTTACAGCACCCTTGTTTATTGCCGCATTTTTCGCAAAATATTGTGGAGGCGGTAAAATTCCATCGGTAACTTCTTTTATAAATTGCGCTTTCGTTTGCGCTTTTAAAGCATAGTTAACCTCTTTTTGATGCCCAAGGGTATCAAACGTTTCCTTACTCATGCTCTTACCGCAAGCAGAACCCGCACCATGGGCAGGATATACGATAACATCGTTAGCCAGAGGCTTAATTTTATCATTTAAGGAATCGTAAAGCATCCCTGCCAGATCTTCCATTGTTAAATTCCCTTTTTGCGCTAAATCGGGGCGACCAACGTCTCCAATAAACAGGGTATCGCCACTAAAAATGCAGTGATCTTTCCCGTTTTCGTCTGCTAATAAGTAGGTTGTCGATTCGAGCGTGTGGCCGGGGGTGTGCAAGGCCGTTACGGTTACATTACCAATTTTGAACTGTTCACCGTCTCTGGCAATGTGCGCCTTAAATTCAGTTTTAGCTGTTGGACCGTAAATAATCTCGGCTCCCGATTTTTCGGCCAAATCTACATGGCCCGAAACAAAATCGGCATGAAAGTGGGTTTCAAAAATATACTTAATGGTTGCCCCTGCTTTTTCAGCTTTTTTTAGATAAGTCTCCACCTCCCGAAGCGGATCGATAATAGCAGCTTCTCCGTTACTTTCGATATAATAGGCAGCCTCGGCCAAACAACCTGTATAAATTTGTTCTACTTTCATGTTTCTTTATGCCATCGCACGGAGTTATTTCCGGGCCTTGTTTTAAAAGGAGGATGTCTCAAAAAGACAGATTCAATGCAAACTTGTCACGTTAAGCCTCCGAGAAGTCAGGACAGTTAGTCGAAACGCCCTTTCAAGCATTTGGGCTAGTCCTTCAACAAGCTCAGGATGACAATTCTTCATTTTTGAGACAGCCCCGATGTGCTATAGAAGCAAAAATAGGGCTAATTCATAATAATCGGCGAGCTGAAGAACATAATTGCAGAAGTTTTACTCAAATTGATCCAAAAAGTCAACAACTTTCTTTTGGTTTCGCTGAGATAGCTGGGTAACAAGTCGGTTATTATCAGTTTTTTTATAGTCTGATGTCTCGCATGATTCTGAGTATTTAATCCCGTATTCGAAGCGCAACGACATCAGCCACGATTAAAGTTGGTTCCCGTTCTTCGCTGTATCCTTCCGCTACGCTACAGGGATGCCGCTGCGCCCGGGGCTAAAAACAAAGTGAATGGCCCGAGATTCTCTCGAATTCTTACTATACTATTTTATTAATAAGAAAAAATAATTTCAACTAATCTTTTGTCAGCTCCCCTCGCAACGATTCTTCCATTAAGCTGCGGCTTTCTTCTATCGGCAGACCAAGTCCCATCACAAACATTAATTTGGTAACCGTAGCTTCAAAAGTGAGGTCGAACCCGCTCAAAACGCCCATTTTTAACAGTTCGCGGCTTGTTTCGTAACGGCCTAACTGCACGGAACCTTTTTTGCACTGAGAAATATCGATAATTAATTTGCCGTTCAAAATTGCCTGACGAAGACTATCTAAAAACCATTGAGCGGTGGTGGTATTGCCCGAGCCAAAGGTTTCTAAAATAATAGCATCTACCTTTGAATCGGTGATGGCCGAAACCGCCTGTGGCGTAATGCCGGGATATAATTTTAAAACGCCAATGTTAGCATTGAAGTTGGTGCGCAATGCCAGCTTGCCTTGCGGCGCCTTCAATACGTAATTGGTATGAAAGTTTAGGTGCACGCCAGCCTCGGCCAAAACGGGATAATTTGGAGAGCGGAAAGCCTCAAATTTTTCGCTATTGTATTTAATTGAACGGTTCCCCCTAAATAACTGGGCATCGAAATAGATACAAACTTCAGGAAAAAGCGATTTTCCGTTTTCCTTTGTTGCGGCAATTTCCAGTGCGGTAATCAAGTTTTCCTTGGCATCCGTTCTGATCTCGCCAATTGGTAACTGCGAGCCTGTTAATACAACTGCCTTATCCAAATTCTCGAGCATGAAACTTAATGCGGAAGCCGTAAAAGCCATTGTATCGGAACCATGAAGAATTACAAAACCATCGTAACTCTCGTATTGGTTGTATATCAATTCAGCAATTGTTTTCCATATTTCGGGATCCATGTTCGAAGAATCCAATACCGGATTAAAGGAGTGCACATCTAAATGGTAATCTAAGCGACTTAACTCAGGAACGTTTTCTTTGATTTGCTCGAAGTTGAAAGGCACTAACATTCCGTTACTGGGGTCGTTCACCATGCCGATTGTGCCACCGGTATAAATTATTAGAATCTTGGTCATTTGGTTTTTAAAGGTTGCTCAGCGCAAAGAAAGGAAAAAATCACAAACGATGACAGACAATTTTCATATTCATATTTTTTGAAGATAAAACGGGTTTGTTTAAAATAACCCCGTCATATCGATAACCGATCCTTCATCGGTTGAGATATCTCTAGCCGATTAGCAGGAACTTAAACCAGCAGTGCTTAGCGAGTACCTGCCCGACGCAGGCGGGGATTTCTCATTGAACTGTGCCAAAAGCATCCCTTCGGGCAAAAAGCTGAAATTCGAATCCGATAGCCATCGGATGACGCGGAACCTAAGGCTTAAACCCCAAATACTTTCTTTGAATTTTCTGTAGTTACATTGGCAATCTCCTCGACAGAAACGCCATAAATATCTGCAACTTTTTGAGCGATGTAAATGAGGTAACTGCTTTCGTTCGGCTTACCTCGAAAAGGAACAGGAGCTAAATACGGCGAATCGGTTTCAAGAACAAGGTTCTGCATCGGAACCTCGTTAAGAACAGAATCCAAGCCAGCCTTTTTGTAAGTTACAACACCGCCAATGCCGAGGTAAAAATTCAAGTCGATGGCTTGTTTCGCCTGTGCTACGTTGCCGGTAAAACAATGAAAAATCCCACGTAATTTTTCGTCTCTTTCGCTTTCCAGTACTTCAAAAACCTCATCAAAAGCTTCGCGGCAGTGAATTACAATCGGCAGGCCCAGCTCTTTTGCCCAGGCTATTTGCTTGCGAAAGGCATCCTGCTGGATTTCCAATGTGGTTTTGTCCCAATAAAGGTCAATTCCGATTTCGCCAATTGCATAGATTTTTCTGTCGGCAATGCTTCCGTAAATCTCATCCAAAACCGACAAATAACCTTCCTTAACATCGCACGGATGCAACCCGGCCATTGCATAACAGTTGTTTGGATATTTTCGCACCAAATCATCAATCATGGCAATAGAGGCGACATCAACATTGGGCAAGAACAACCTATCGACATCATTTTCGAAACAACGCTCCATGAGTTGCGCTTGCTTTTCTGCATCTTGCTCGTAATATAAGTGGGTATGTGTGTCTGTGAAAATCATTGTTTAGTATCAAGTAATGAGTATCAGGTAATAAGTATCAAGAAATGAGTATCAAGTAGCAAGACTGTGCATTAAGCTTTAAGCTTTGGTCTTTCAGCTTTCAGCTTTTTTGGTATCAAGTATCAAGACTCTGCATGTAGCTTTAAGCTTTGGTCTTTGAGCTTTTTTGGTATCAGGTAGCGAGTATCAAGTATCAAGACTCTGCATGTAGCTTTAAGCTTTGATCTTTCAGCATTAGCCTTTCAGCTTTAGCCTTTCAGCTTTTAAGCTTTAGTCTTTCGGCTTTTTCTAGGCGCTTCAACTTCGGTCTCCGGACTCCCGACCTCGGACTTTTTCTTTGCTTTTTTATCTTTAAGTTTCGGACTCTCGACTTTAGACTCTGGACTTCGGACTCCCAACTCCGAACTCACTCCCATCTCCTTTTTCAAGAATTTCCCTGTCAGGCTAATCGGGTTTTGGATAAGGCCCTCGGGCGTGCCCTCAAAAAGAATCCTTCCGCCGCCAGCACCGCCTTCTTCACCCAGGTCGATTACCCAGTCGGCTACTTTGACTACATCGAGGTTGTGTTCAATTACCAAAATGGTATTGCCTTTATCAACCAACTCCTGCAATACGCCCAAAAGCACATTAATGTCTTCAAAATGAAGCCCCGTTGTAGGCTCGTCGAGTATATAAAATGTTTTCCCGGTATCTTTTTTCGAAAGCTCTGTAGCTAATTTTACGCGTTGTGCTTCGCCGCCCGATAGGGTAACTGACGATTGCCCCAAGGTGATATAACCCAGGCCAACATCTTTAAGTGTTTTAATTTTACGGTAGATAATTGGAATATTCTCGAAGAAATCGCAGGCATCCTCAATGCTCATATCGAGCACATCGCTGATTGATTTTCCACGGAAACGAACTTCGAGGGTTTCCCTGTTGTATCGCCTTCCTCCGCACTCTTCGCAGGGCACCTGCACATCGGGAAGGAAATTCATTTCGATTACCTTTAAACCGGCACCCTGACAGGTTTCGCATCTTCCGCCCTTTACATTGAAGGAGAAGCGACCCGGCTTGTAACCACGAATTTTGGCCTCGGGAAGTTGTACAAAAAGATTCCTGATATCAGAAAAAACCCCGGTATAAGTTGATGGATTAGAGCGTGGCGTTCTTCCGATTGGTGCCTGATCGATCTCAATCACTTTGTCTATTTCCTTTAAGCCACTTATTTTCTCATACGGAAGCGGCGTTTTCTTTGCCCTAAAGAAATGGTGGTTCAATATTGGATAAAGGGTTTCGGTAATTAAGCTCGATTTGCCGGAACCTGAAACGCCTGTTACGGCAATAAATTTACCTAAGGGAAAATCGACAGACACTTCTTTAAGGTTGTGCCCGGTAGCTTTAATAATCGACAGTTTATGTCCATTGCCTTTTCTGCGCACCCTTGGCGTCTCAATCTCTTTATCTCCGTTTAAATAGGCAGCAGTTAATGTTTTAGATTTTAAAATATCTTTTGCGGTTCCTTCGGCAACCACTGTGCCACCGTGAATACCTGCGCCGGGGCCAACATCAATAACCCAGTCGGCCTCCATAATCATATCCTTATCATGTTCAACTACAAGAACAGTGTTCCCCAAATCGCGGAGGTTTTTTAGGGCATTAATTAAACGTTCGTTATCGCGTTGGTGCAAACCGATACTGGGCTCATCCAGAATGTACATCACATTCATTAACTGCGAACCAATTTGAGTAGCTAAGCGAATACGCTGCGCCTCGCCTCCCGAGAGCGTACGGGCCGTTCTGTCGAGTGTTAAATAAGTTAAACCTACATCAGTTAAAAAGCCAATCCTCGCTTTAATTTCTTTTAGTATTTCCTTTGCAATAATGTTCTGGCGTTCAGAGAGTCTTTCGTCAACTTTTTCGAACCATTTGTACAGGTTGCTGATATCCATCGATGCGAGATCGAAAATATTCATACCATCGACCTTAAAGTGCAGACTTTCCTTTTTCAAGCGGGCTCCGTTACATTCGGGGCAGGTTTTCAGCTTGCGGAAAGCATCCATGTCATCCGATGCAGATTCGCTTCGCTTTTCGTTCTGCTCTTCCAACATCTTAATAATGCCGTCGAAAGTGATATTATAATTCTGAACGTTCCATTTATTGTATTCTACTTCTACCTTAATTAAATCGTTCGAACCGTTCAAGATGATACCGATTACCTCATCGCTAAGTTTTTCGATGGGCGTAGATAGTGAAAAACTGTATTTTTTGGCTAGCGCTTTTAACACCTGAAACATCCAAATGTCGCGGTATTCGCCCAGTGGCGCCAAACCACCGTTCAGAATGCTCAATTTTGGGTTTGGAATAACTGATTCTTTATCAACCACGAAAATGTAGCCTAAGCCATCGCAGCGTTCGCAAGCGCCGTAAGGAGAATTGAACGAAAAGCTGTTTGGCTGTGGTTCATCGTACGAAATGCCTGTGGTGGGGCACATTAAATATTTACTGAAATGGGCAACGTTGTTATCCTTATCGCTGATCTTAATTACGCCTTTACCCATCTTCATTGCGGTTTGCACGGAATCTAACAGGCGTTTTTTATCTTTTGCGTCAACAATCAACCGATCTATTACGACTTCAATATCGTGGATTTTGTAGCGGTCGACCTGCATTTTTGCGGCGATGTCTTTTATTTCTCCATCAACGCGAACTTTAACATAACCTTGTTTGCGGATTTGCTCGAAAAGTTCGCGATAATGCCCTTTTCTTCCTTTAACAACGGGCGCAAGAATGTTTACAGCGAGGCCATCGAACTTGTTAAAGATGTTTTGGAGAATCTGATCTTCGCTCATGCGTTCCATTTTCTCTCCGGTATTGTACGAGTAGGCATCGGCCACGCGGGCATAAAGCAAACGCATAAAATCGTAAATCTCGGTAATGGTACCAACGGTAGAGCGTGGATTTTTGCTGGTGGTTTTCTGCTCAATGGCAATTACAGGGCTCAAGCCCGATACCTTATCTACATCGGGGCGCTCCATACCGCCCATAAACTGACGGCTATAAGCGCTGAAAGTTTCCATGTAGCGACGTTGGCCTTCGGCGTAAATGGTATCGAACGCAAGCGATGACTTTCCGCTTCCGCTTAAACCGGTAATTACCACCAGCTGGTTGCGAGGAAAACTTACATCGATGTTTTTTAAATTATGTACTCTCGCACCATATACCTCTACATCTTTTTGCTCGCCGAGATCGATAGATTTATTGCTCATATATTGTTGAAAAGTTGGGCGAAACTCAGCCTAAAAAAGGGCAAAATTTCAATCTGCAAAAATGCTAAAAATTTTATCAAAAAGAAAGCCTAAGGCAATCTGTATTAAGGATTAATTGTCATAATGTCGACTTCTGTTCCGGAGGAAACCTGATGACAAACCAAACCGCAAATAACCATAGTGATCTTGAAAATATATATTGTAATCGTCTTCGCCATAATAACCAACCGCAGCCATCAGGAACACATTATTCATAAATGGAAAACTGTAATTGAAATTAACCTCGGCATTTAATCGTTTTTGCAGATTCGCTAAATTCTTTGTCGCAATTTTATTCACGGCGTACGAAACCGCTGTATTTAAACGCCAGGTCTCTTTTTCGGTTTTAACTTTCATGCTGTTTTGATATCTTTTTTCTATCTGATCGTATTTGCGCCAGGAGAAATTATAAAGTACACGTGTAAAACCAAAGCCTGAGTCTAATGCGGGCTCATACTTGAAAAACTTATACCATTGTAAACCAACACGATGATTAAGGGAATAATAAGTTTCATTAGTACCAATTGGTGTTAAATTGCCAAAGCGATAAGAAGCGGTTAACGAATTGGCATTGAAGTTTCCATTAATCGTATTAATTGTTCCATCGGCATTAATTGCATTTTGATCTTGCCCGTTAGAATGATGGGTAAAGGCCAGCTCTGCATATTTATAATTTTCGGGCGTTACATTTAGCCTCACATATAACACTCCACCTAATCGATAGCTTGGCGTTCGAACACCTGCCGAAAAATCATTTCGCACACGAACCGTAAAATCGGGGATTATTGCCAGAGCTACAGGAGATTTATAACTTCCCAAAAGCATATAAGTTGTGGTCAATCGGCCGTTTATAACATATTTTGATGGCGCACCAAGTTCTCCAAATGGCGAGGTGTAGGCAAAATCGGCGTTCTCCTTATACAAATTGACATATTGCTTATTGGCATATTCTCTTTTGATATTGAGCGAATCCTGAGCGTATGACTGAAAACTCAATAATAAAATGGAAAGCGAAACGAAAGTTTTCATCATAGCACATAAACGTTGGTTAACGGATGATGGTTTTTTATAATTAGAAATTAGACGCACGCTTTGCGCCAGCGTTTTTATTTTTTAGCTATATTTAATGAAGTTTGGACGATTTGCGAACGATACCTACACTATCCGCAACTGGTTTGATAAAATGATTAAAATGATGAAACAGATAATAATCAATCTTGGGGTGAAAGACCTTCAAAAGTCTGCAGGCTTTTATAAGGTAATAGGATTTGAACCTCAATATGCCGACGAAACTACCACACGCTTGGTTTGGAGTGAACACATTTCGCTGATGATTACGGAGATGAGTAAATTCGCGAGCTTTGCAACCAAACCTCTTGTCGACACAAGCTCGGCAATGGCAGGATATTTTTCGTTAACGGTTGAAAGCATCGAACAAATGAACGACCTGATGACAAAGAGACTAGAGGCGGGCGGCACGGAATCGAGCGAAAAAAGCGACTACGGCTTTATGCAACAACGAACGCTTGAAGACCTTGACGGGCACACCTGGAACCTGATGTACATCGATTTAGCAAAAATGCTGACAGCTAGGTAGTTGGTGATAAGTGTTTGCATCCAGAAAGGCTCAAAAAATGTAGTGATGTAGCTAAACTTCGCAGCTAATAAACGCAGCTGAATTTTAACCAAGCACTTAAAATTTACGCTGCCTGAGCTAGATTAAATAACAAACAGAGTAATACGTCGTAAATTTAATATATTTGTACGTATAATTTTAACCATGGATACTAAACTCACATTAAAGCTTAATCAAGAAGTTATTGAAAAGGCTAAGTTATATGCGTCTGAAAAGAAATTAAGCTTATCAAGATTGATTGAGAATTATCTTAATTCGTTAACATCTGATAAATCTAAAAATGAATTAGAAATCTCGCCTTTCGTAAAAAGTCTTACTTCGGGAGTAAAAATTCCTGCTGATTATGATTATAAAAAAGACCGTGCAGACTACCTGGAACAAAAATACAAATGACCAGATTATTTTTAGACACCAATGTTATATTAGATTTGCTAGGCGAAAGAAGTCCTTTTTTTGACTCAATCGCTAAAATCACCACTTTAGCCGATCAAAGGAAACTTATTTTAGTTGCTTCTCCCCTATCTTTTACTACTGTTGAATATGTGCTAACTAAGTTTGAATCTTCAGAATCTGTCCTAAACAAATTGCGGAAATTTAAGATCATTTGTAAAATAGGTGAAGTTAATGAAGAAACAATTGAGAAAGGATTAAATTCAAATTTTAAGGATTTTGAAGATGCAGTTCAGTATTTTACTGCAATTAAAGCCAACACTGCTATCATTATTACCCGCAATGGAAAAGATTATAAAAACTCAACCATTCCGGTTATGACCGCAGAAGAATACCTAAGCAGCATAAGTAATTAACTATATAAATAAACGAGCAAACTTTATTTCCAAACAATAGATTGGACGTAGATAGAAAAGTATCACACAGCGCGGAAACAGTGATAGATACTAAACTTCGAATTGACTAATTTGCAGAACACAAATTATGTGCGTGTTTTTCTACAAAATAAAATACAAAGTTATGATGGTTACAAGTGTTTCTGACTTTAGAAAAGATATCGAATCTTATTCAGACCGGGTAGCAAAAAATTTTGATACTTTAATTATCAATCGAGGTGAAGATTCTGGCATTGTAGTGATGTCGCTAAAAGAATATAACTCTTTAATGGCCACTAATTACGAGATATCTTCCAGAAAAAACGAGGCTCGATTGGATGCTGCAATTGTAAAACTAAAAAACGAGTATGTGCCAGCTCCACTTTAATCACGGTAGAATTTATTAATTACAACTGATCTACCACACGATCGTGGTTCCATTTTCCGTTGGGTGGCCGGTGCAAACCAAAACCCTGCCCCTTTCAATTTCATCATCTGTAAGTACTTCATTGTAATCCATGCGCACGCCACCCTTTGTACAAGTAGCGGTACAGGTGCTGCACACGCCTCCGCGACAACTGTAAGGAAGTTTAATTTTATGCTCGAGCGCTACATCTAAAATTCGCTTTGGCCAGGGAACGTCGAGATTATAAATTTCGCCCATAAAATTTAAAACCACTGAATAGGTGTTTTTATCAACAACCTTTTGCGAACTATCGTCCTCATCAACCTCATCTTCGGGAAGTACAAATGTTTCCCGCTTTATTTGCTGAAGATCAAACCCCATCCCCAATAAGGTAATTCTGCATAAATCCATGTAAATAATCGGACCGCAGGTATAGAACATGGCGTTTTCTTTTTCGAAAGCTAAATGTGCTTTAATTAATTTCTCGATATAAAATTTATTTAATCGGGCCGTCATCAGATTTTTGCTGTTGCTAAAGATCCAGATGATTTTTAAGCGCTCAGGATATTTGCTTTGCCATTCGAGCAGTTCATCATAAAATAACGCATCGTCTTTCGATCGGTTACTGTACACCAGTGTAACCAACGAATTTTGCTCGCGAACCAAAGCCGTTTTTAAAATAGAGAATAAGGGCGTAATGCCCACCCCGGCGGCAAAAAGGAAAAGATCTTTTTTTAAAATCTCATCCGGAAGGTAACTGAACAAACCTTGCGGTTCTTGCGCATAAAGAATATCGTTAACCGCCGTTTTATGATGAAGATGTCTCGAAATTTCGCCATTCTCGACACGTTTAACGGTAATCGCCAAAGGCTCGTCGACATCGGGAGAACTATTAAATGAATAAGAGCGCCTGATTTCGCCATGCTTTCCCTCAAAAATCAACGAAATAAACTGCCCCGCCAAATATTTTGGATAGGGTTGATCTACCTCCGCAAGCTGAAAAGTAACGTTTTCGCCTGGCTGGTTGATAATCTTGTCGATGCGAAGTTTGTACATAATGCAAAGAAAGGAAAAAAGTTTGGAGTTGGGAGTTTGGAGTCGTGAGTCTGAAGTCCGGAGTCCGCAGTCCGCAGTCCGAAAGTCGAAGATAAAGTGTAAAGCTAAAAGCTGAAACATCAAAGTCCCAGATCGGGAATACCGAAAGCTATTCTTTTTAAAATAGCAAGCCCCTTTAGGGGTTGGGGGCAAAAAAAAGCGTCCCGATGCAAAATCGGGACGCCTTACCAAATGCGTGTCTTTATCTTAATTCATTATCCAGCGTTATACGCCAATAATACTCGCGGTTTTTCGTATCCGTAACGTTTTGGATGCTCCATAATCTGTTTCATCGAAATTACCTTATAAACGTAGCCGCCGGTTTCGCGATTCAGCTTCATCTTGTAGTAATTGTCTTGATTTTGATTATTGATCTGCTTGCGCAGGCGTACATCGCCTACATTGTAAGCAGCTGCAACAAGGGTCCAACTTTCTAAGCCCTTATACATTTCTTTGATGTACTTGCAAGCTGCAATTGTCGATTTACGCAAGTTATAGCGATCATCAACTTTGTTGTTTACCCTTAAGCCGTAGCTTCGGGCTGTACCGGGCATAAATTGCCAAATGCCGGCTGCACCTTTTGGCGAAACCCCGCCTGCCATTCCCGATTCAACTAATGCTAAATACTTGAAATCGTTCGGGATTCCGTACGCTGCTAAAATGGGCTCGATGATGGGAAACCATTTAGCGGCTTTTTTGTGCAAAAGATTTGTTTGCGTGTTCTTGTAACTGTGTGCGGCAAGAATTCTTTTCATCTTCCTTTCTACCTTCTTATCGCCTAAAGGCAAGGTTTCATCCGCGAAATTCAACTGTGCCATTAATGATTGACGTTTCTCAACTTTTTCAACCTTTGGACTGTCAGTTTTTGTAATTGTAGAGCTTAATTTTTCTTCCTTAAAAAGACTTTTTTGCGTTAAGGGCATTTGGTAAGTGAACACTTTTGCCAGAATTAATAGTGTCGCCACTACCGATAATGGTACGATGTGTTTCTTTAACATCTTCCTCCTTTTTTTGGTGAAACTTAATAAAAACGTGGGCAAAGTTAGAAAACAATAAGCACATTATCAAATAGTTACGAAAATAACCCTAAAAATCGGCCTTTAAAGTACTTTAAACCTGCATTTTAAATTTTGAAAATTGAACTATTTTTTGTATTTTAGACGTTATTTTTGAGCTGTATTTTTCGATGCCAATAATTGTATTGTTCATCTATTTTTCATAAATTTGCTGCCCGCATTTTAGATGTGGTTAAAGGCGTATCATGATAAACAAAAACAATAGGAACAGTCGGGATGACAAGTCCAAACCGGGCAACCGAAGAACGGAAGGTAGAAGCGATTCTGCCGGTTCTGACAGAAAAAAAACTGACGATCGAGAAAACAGATTCAACAAATCGTCCGATTCAAAAGAGAACTTCAAACCCAGAGGTTCAAACAACAAAGACTTCAAATCAAAATCTTTCGGAAACAAGCCAGATTTTAAACCAAGAAGTGGAGGCCGCGATTTTAAATCAAAAGACGCTGAACCTCAAAGCTTCAAATTTGGCGACCGCGAGTTTAAATCGAAAGACGCTAACTCGAGATCAGATGATCGCGGATATAAATCAAAGGAAAGTGGATCGAGAGAATACAAGCCAAGAACAGGAGAACGTGATTTTAAATCAAGAGAAGGCGGGCCAAGAGATTACAAACCAAGAACAGGAGAACGAAATTTCAAATCTAAGGATGGAGATTCGAGAGATTTTAAACCGAGGACTGGAGAACGGGACTACAAATCGAGAGGTGGAAGACCTGACTTTAAGCCAAGTGCCGGAAGCTCAAGAGATGTAAAACCAAGAGAACAAAGGGAAGGCGATACTCGTCCTTTCAGAAAACGTGAAGATGCAAGGCCGAGAGATACGGAGTTTAATCGCCCTGAGCGAACCGTTATTGCGCCTGCCCGTAAAACAAATGAAGAGAAAGGCTTAATTCGCCTAAATAGATATATATCCAATGCTGGCATCTGCTCTCGCCGCAAGGCCGATGAATTAATTGCAGCGGGTGTAGTTACCGTAAATGGTGAAGCAATAACGGAGTTGGGCCATAAAGTTGACCCTGCAAAGGATTTGGTTCGTTACAATGGCGAGCTATTGAAACGCGAAAAGAAAGTTTACGTGCTATTAAATAAGCCGAAGGACTATATTACTACAACCGACGATCCGCAGGAGCGCCGTACCGTAATGCAGTTGGTTGATAAGGCAAGCCGTGAGCGCATTTACCCGGTTGGCCGCTTAGATCGCAACACAACGGGCTTATTGTTAATGACCAACGACGGCGATCTGGCCGATAAATTATCGCACCCAAAAAACGGAATCACAAAGATTTATAATGTTGAGCTGGATAAATCGCTATCGCAAGGCGATTTAAATAAAATTGCCTTCGGTTTGGAGCTTGAGGATGGGCTGATTAAACCTGATAACATTTCTTATGTTGCAGGTGGCACGAAAAAAGAGATTGGCATACAGATCCACAGCGGCAAAAACCGGATCGTTCGTCGTATTTTCGAACATCTGGGTTATAGCGTAGAGAAACTGGACCGGGTTGTGTACGGCAATTTAACAAAAAAAGATTTGCCTCGTGGCAGATGGCGTTATCTGGAAGATCATGAACTGATCCAGATAAAGCATTTAATAAAATAAAATTCGAAAGGTTGTCTGCAAAGGCAACCTTTTTTGTTGATGGGCGCCTCCTTTGTTGTCATTCTGACGAAGGAAGAATCTTCAAGCGATAAAAGCCGAGCGTTAACCAACCGCTGCATAAAAGGAAATTGATTGAGCCAAAGCCGTGGAATATGCAAGGGTGCTTCGTGCCTCATTGACGTTTTTTCGAAAAAATCCAACAATCGTCATTCCGAGCGGAGCCGAGAAATCTTTGAAGCTAACTTTGCGCAGAGATTTCTCCACTTCGGTCGAAATGACGACTCTGTTTAGAGAGACACTCGCGATTAATTCGAAAAAGCATCGTCACTCATATTGTTTTTTTTCAAAATTATTCCTCAGCATGACAAGGCCCTTATTTGTCGCCCTAATAAAAAATCAAACTTCAAAAGAATGCGAGGTCAAACTAACAAAAAAGGTTGTCTCATTATCATGAGACAACCTTTTCGTGAATAGTATTTGGACTTCCAGCTATGGACTCCCGACTTAATTAATAACGATATTCGTCTGATTTGAACGGTCCTTCAACAGCAACGCCGATGTAATCAGCCTGGTGTTGATCTAAAACCTCAAGTTCTACACCGATTTTCTCTAAGTGTAAACGAGCTACTTTTTCATCCAAATGTTTCGGTAAAGTGTAAACTTTGTTTTCATATTTACCAGGATTGGTCCAAAGTTCTAATTGAGCCAAAGTTTGGTTGGTGAACGAATTACTCATTACAAAACTAGGGTGTCCAGTTGCACAACCTAAATTCACCAAACGTCCTTCTGCGAGCACAATCACGTCTTTTCCATCGATGGTATACTTATCAACCTGAGGTTTAATTTCCACTTTGGTATTGCCATAAGCACCGTTTAACCACGCCATATCGATTTCATTGTCGAAGTGGCCGATGTTACAAACAATTGCTTTATCTTTTAATGCCCTGAAATGTTTTTCGCGAACAATATCACAGTTACCTGTAGTTGTTACTACGATATCTGCCTCTTTAATTGCGGTATCTAAACGCTTTACTTCGTAGCCTTCCATTGCAGCTTGTAAAGCGCAAATCGGATCTATTTCGGTAACGATAACACGCACACCTTGCGAACTTAACGATTCTGCAGAACCTTTACCCACATCGCCATAACCGCAAACAACAGCAACTTTACCAGCCATCATTACATCGGTAGCACGACGAATTGCATCAACCAACGATTCGCGACAGCCGTATTTATTATCGAACTTAGATTTAGTTACAGAATCGTTAACGTTGATTGCAGGTAAGTGCAATGTTCCGTTTTTCATTCTTTCGTACAAACGATGAACGCCGGTTGTAGTTTCTTCTGATAAACCTTTAATATTGGCAATTAACTCAGGGAAACGATCGAACACCATGTTGGTTAAATCGCCACCATCGTCTAAGATCATGTTTAACGGTTGTTGTTCCGGACCGAAATGTAAAGTTTGCTCAATACACCAGTCGAATTCTTCTTCAGTTAAACCTTTCCAGGCGTAAACCTGAATACCAGCAGCAGCGATTGCCGCAGCAGCGTGATCTTGCGTAGAGAAGATATTGCATGATGACCAGGTAACTTCTGCACCCAAAGCCACTAAAGTTTCAATTAATACGGCCGTTTGGATCGTCATGTGCAAACATCCTGCAATGCGTGCGCCCTTTAACGGTTGTGATGGACCGAACTCTTTGCGTAAGCTCATTAAACCAGGCATTTCTGCTTCGGCTAATTCGATTTCTTTACGGCCCCATTCTGCCAGTGAAATGTCCTTCACTTTGTAAGGAATAAAAGTTGTCTCTACTGATGACATATATTTGTTTTTTAATTGTTTAATATTAATGATTTACAGATCGTTTCGGCTTGTGCAATGTTTACTGCCTATGTAAAACCACCTGACCTTCCGACACAAAATTACGCAATAGTTTAGCCAATATCAAAGGCTTGAAAGCTAATCGATTCAAGGTTGTACATTATAACTTTACAATGGCAAACCAGTTCGCTATTTAAGCTTTCGTCGCAACCACTTCCGCACGGGCTCATCATACCATTTTAATGAAATATAGGCCAAAAGAACACTGCCTACCAATATGAGTAGCGCAGTTGGCCACGCTTGGCCAAAGGTTATACCTTTGTGATTACTGATCCACGCGACATGAAAATACACCAACGGATAATGCACAAGGTAAAGCGGATATGAAATATCGCCGAGAAACTTACATAGTTTCTTCTCGCCTTCGCCTTTCATTACACCACTTGCGCCGAGATACACAATGAGCGGAAAAACGATGATGATGCAGATCGCTTCATAGAGTCCGTTCATCCAAAGGTGTTCGGCACCGCCAATTCGTGGCATGTAAAGCACCAAAGCTACCAAAAGACTACACCACAAAAAGGCGTTCTTGATTCGGGTTGGCTTTGCTACCCGCGAAAGTAGCAGACCGCCGAAGAAAGGGAACATGGTACGCGTGAAACCGATTCGAACTTGCGCTACGTTTAGCGTCCAGCCTCCGCTAACATCGCCATTGGTAATGGCGAGATGCGCCAGTGCTACCGCTGCAATAACAACCAGAATAGTTAGCGCTGTTTTGGAGAACTTCCTGATCCAGATTGCATACAGCATGTTGGCGATGTATTCGAAGAACAACGACCAGCCGACGCTATTTAATGGATGCATCTCTTCCCATCCACGGATATCGAGAGATAATGGTACTGGCAGAACCGTATAACCAATCAGCATTACGAGCAACATTTTCCACATGGGAACGGTGTGAATTAGTGGCCAGATTGTTGAGTCGGTGAAGTAGAACCCAATTGCCCCGAGTGTCATCCCGAGCACAACCATTGGCTGAAGCCTTTCTACCCGGCGCTTAAAGAACGTGCCGATGCTCATTTTCTGCCAACGGTCATCATAAGCGTAGCCGATCACAAATCCTGATAAGAGAAAGAAAAAATCGACGGCCAGATAGCCATGGTTCACCAAAATATCCAGATGGCCTGTTCCAAGTGGTTCGGTAAGGTGAAATGTAACAACGATGATGGCTGCAATACCGCGAAGGCCATCTAATATTGGATAATGTGGTTTAGTGGCAATAAGCTCGTTATTCATCGATAAAATTGCATGATAGGGTTGAAAAAATCTGCGCAAATTATAAAAAAATGGCAGCAACCATGCATTTATTTGGCTTTCTAGTGAAAACGCGAAAGTTTGGAGGAATGGTAACGATGGATATGGCCGTCGGCCGGATTGGTAAAACGTTGTATTGTTTGGTTTTGAAGCAATTTTAGAAAATAACAGAATTGAGACGACAGGTTTTTTCAGCGAATCGTCATTGCCCCAAAGGGGCTACTTTGTAGCGAGGCTGGGCCTGTGCCTTTCGGCTACGCTCAAGATAAACTCAGCCGAAGCAATCTGATTTACGAATAAAGATTGCTTTCCCGAGAAGTCCTATCGTGTGGACACATCTCGTTTTATGCGCCGTCATCCGATAGCTATCGGATCCCGCGCAGGCGGTCACGTACATACGGGATTAATGCTGGACGCCCAATTTATTGCGCATTAGGATCCCTCCCGAAGTTTCGGGAAGGATGACGACCGTTCTTAGAAAACGCCATAAAATGTGTAGTCATCCGATAGCTATCGGATTTGATGATTTCAGCTCGTAAAACGATGTTTCAAAAATGTGTCCACACAATAGGAGAAGTCGGGACAGGACGTTCCTCAGCATGACAAGATACTGAACTTAAATAGCTGAGGAATAAGGGCCCCCACGCGATTAGACACAAATCGTCAAAAAAACATTACCAAAGCAAGGGCTGAATGAGTGGGCAAGAACTTGCATCCGATAACCAGAAAAACATTATCACATCTTGCCCAGTCCAATAGAATGCAGGTAATAGCAATCGAATTAAGACGCCACGAGGCCATCAATTTTCAACACCTTAGCGGTTCGTTTTCTGGTTTCATTACAAAGCGCCGTATCTTTTGCCAGTTCTTTACCGTAGGTCGGAATCATTTCTTTAATTTTTGCCTGCCATTCGTCGGTAGCCAAGTCTTCTTTAAAGCAACGATCTAATAGCTCGAGCATAATTGAAACGGCAGTAGATGCACCGGGCGATGCGCCCAACAATGCGGCGATAGAGCCATCGCTTGCGCTTACTACTTCGGTACCGAACTCAAGAATTCCACCCTTTTTCTCGTCTTTTTTAATTACCTGAACCCGCTGTCCGGCATATTCCAGTTCCCAGTCTTTCAGTTGCGCTGTTGGCAAATATTCTTTCAGCGCCTCCAATCGATCTTGTGGCGATTGCCTTACCTGCTCAATTAAATACTTCGTTAAATCGAGGTTATGCAAGCCAGCGGAAAGCATCGGCCGGATATTGTTAAATTTTATCGATTTCGGCAAATCTAAGAATGACCCGTTTTTTAGAAACTTGGTTGAAAAACCGGCATACGGCCCAAAAAGCAACGCTTGTTTACCGTTGATCATTCGGGTATCCAAATGCGGTACCGACATTGGCGGTGCGCCAACGGCAGCCTTGCCGTAAACCTTTGCGTGATGTTGTTTTATTACCTCTTCGTTGGTGCATTTTAACCATTGGCCACTCACCGGGAAGCCACCAAAGCCTTTTCCCTCAGGAATATCTGATTTCTCTAAAAGTGGTAATGACCCACCCCCTGCACCAATAAAAACAAACCTTGCGGTACGTTTACGTTTATCGCCACTATCCAGATCTTTTACTTTTACGACCCAGTTGCCGTCTTTGTTTTTCTTCAAATTACGGATCTCGTGATTGAAATACAGGTCAACGCTGCTCTGTTCTTTCAGGTTATTGAACATATCGCGGGTTAGCGAACCAAAGTTAACGTCGGTTCCAAGGTCCATTTTGGTTGCCGCTACTTTTTCGCCTTTTTTGCGGCCTTCCATAATTAAGGGCACCCAGCTTTTTATCTTATCGGCATCTTCCGTAAATTCCATTCCCTTAAAAAGATCGTATTGCGTTAATGCGTCGTAGCGTTTTTTAAGGTAATCGACATTCTTTTTGCCCCACACAAAACTCATATGTGGAATTTTTCGGATAAAGTTCTCCGGATCTGAGATTAAGCCCTTTTCTACCAGGTAAGACCAAAACTGTTTAGAAACCTCAAAATTCTCGGCAATTTGCACGGCTTTTTTGGTTTCTACAGTGCCATCGTTTTTCTCCGGCGTATAATTTAATTCGCAAAATGCCGAATGTCCTGTTCCAGCATTGTTCCAGGCATCCGAGCTTTCGGCTGCGGCAACGTCGAGGCGTTCGTAAATTTCTATACTTAAGTTGGGCTCTAACTGCTTCAACAAAACTCCAAGGGTTGCGCTCATTATTCCAGCGCCAATTAAAATTACATCTGCATCAGTTTTGCCAACTGTTTTTTTCTTTTTTGTCATCTTACTTCAAAGGAGTTACAAATCTAAAATCATTTTGTTTATAGCACGAATTTTAGGCCACTAAAAAACCAAAAAAATTGCTAAAAAATTAAAGAGAGGTGATATCTGTTAACTCATCTGCAAAATTTAGTCCAAACTGATTACATCTTCATCATAAATTTGCCATAAACAAAAAAATCCCGCAATGCTTTGCGGGATGTTTAAAAACCGGGCTTATTTTAGTTTTTCAACTTGTCCTTAAATATCTTTTCGAGCTTCTGCATTTTGGGTAAAATAACCAGCCTGCAATAAGGTTCACTCCCGTTTTTGAGGTAATAATCCTGATGATAATTTTCGGCAACATAAAATGGCTTCGCCTGCTCGATAGCGGTTACCACCTTTTTACCAAAGGCGTTGGTTTTATTCAACTCAGCTTTATATTTTTCTGCCAGTGCTTTTTGGGCTGCGTTATGGTAAAAAATTACCGAACGATACTGCGTACCTGTATCGGCGCCCTGACGATTTAGCGTAGTTGGGTCGTGGCTTTTCCAAAAAACCTCTAATAGCTCCTCGTATGAAATCACTTGTGGATTATAATTAATTTCCAAAACTTCTGCATGCCCTGTTGCGCCAGTACAAACCTCTTCGTATGTGGGGTTGCTCAATGCGCCTCCCTCGTAACCCGATTTAACTGAGGTTACGCCTTTTAGCCGCTGAAATATAGCTTCAGTACACCAAAAACAACCCATCCCGAAGGTGGCCTTCTCAGTTTTTTTTCCCTGGGCATTGACCTGATTTATTGTCAATACCGCTAACAATATTAAAATGATTTTTTTCATCTGTGTTTTGTTTTCTTAGTCGCTAATCATCCATTAACCTTACAGCTAATGATGAATTATTCGGTAACTAATTATACGAAATAAAGTAGCTATTGGTTCACTTTGTGGCGATAATGGATTTTGCATGACATTAAGAAAAACGACTTCATCCGGAAAGCTATGTTAACAACTTAAATTATAGATTATTAACTTGTTAAACATAGCCTTTGCCATTTTGACGTACTTATTAACAATTCTTTTTAAATTCGTATAACATTAAAAATAAAACTATGTCAACACCGTATATTCCTTGTTTAGATTTAGGTTCGTACATTAACGGAACTGATGAAGAGCGTAAAAAATTTTCAGATGAATTAGGCAGGGCCTTTAACGATTCTGGCTTTGTAACGATTACCAATCATGGGTTAAGCCAGGAACTGATCGACAAACTTTACGAGAACATCAAAGCTGCGTTTGCACTTCCGCTTGAAGTAAAGAGAAAATATGAGAAACCGGAGCTGGCCGGGCAACGCGGATATACGAGTGCCGGTAAAGAAACTGCGAAAGGTGCAAAAACCCCCGATTTAAAGGAATTTTGGCAAATTGGCCAGGAAGTTACCGATGGAGATCCGGTTAAGAACGATTACCCTGATAATGAAGTTTTAGAGGAAATTGCTGAATTTAATGCGGTAACAGGGGAAATTTATAGAAAACTTGAACAAAATGGCACTGAACTTTTGCGTGCTATTGCCACTTACCTCGAATTGCCGGTCGACTACTTCGATAAGCATGTACACAACGGCAACTCGATTTTAAGAGGTATACATTATTTCCCGATAGAGAACCCTGAACTCATTGCTGACGATGCCGTGCGTGCAGGAGCCCATGAGGATATAAATCTGATTACACTTCTGATTGGCGCCAGCGCGGATGGACTGGAAGTGTTAACCCGCAGCAACGAATGGTTGCCAATTAAGGCCCATCATACCGATATTGTTGTAAATGTCGGCGATATGTTGCAGCGTTTAACCAATAACAAATTAAAATCGACCACGCACAGGGTGGTAAACCCGCCCCGCGAATTAATGAAAACCTCTCGTTTCTCAGTGCCGTTCTTCTTACATCCACGAAGTGATATGGATTTAACAAGCCTACCCTCTACCATTGATGCCGACCACCCAAAAGCTTATAGCGATATGACGGCGGGCGAATATCTGGATGAAAGACTTAGAGAGATTGGGTTGAAAAAGTAGTCCTTAGTCTTTAGTCCTCAGTCAGAAGTCTTTAGTCTTTAGTCAAAAGTAGTAAGTCATCCGGTGAATAGCCTAGAGTAGCCTATATCATCGGATGGCTATTATTTGCTTTTTTAACCACCCTCTTTATTTGCGTTTCAAAAACCTATATTTGGTTTTCATCTGCTATTGCGATTCCATTCCGATTAAAAATTCTTTATGAAAAACGAACCAAACGTTGGAGCGTATCAAAATCTGTTTGGCCTATTCAATTCTATTTATCCGTTAAAAGAAGAGATACAATTGGCAATAATCGCAAATAGCGAGGTTATTCATGTAGAAAAGAAAACCAAACTCTTAAGCGTAGGCGAACGCAGCAACACCATCTATTTTATTGTTAGCGGTGCAGCAAGAATTTACTATCTCGACCGCGATGGAAAGGAAACCAATACGTGGTTTTTATTTGAGAACGAACTGCTGATTTCGGTTTACAGCTTTTACACTGGCAACCCAAGTTTCGAATATATAGAAACCCTCGAAGATTGCGAGCTCATTGCAGTAAGGAGAGAAAAGCTAGATGAAATGTACCTCAAATTTCTCGAATTCAATTTTTCGGGCAGGAAACTGACGGAATATTACCACATGCGCAATGAGTTGCAAGGAAATGAATTGCGTATGCTGAGCGCAAAAGAGCGTTACGAGAATCTTTTGCAACGAAGTCCACTGCTGTTTCAAAGGGTTTCGTTAGGACACATTGCCTCTTATCTGGGCATCTCGCAAGAAACGCTAAGCAGGATCAGAAAGCAGAAATGATTTTTTGACTTTTATCAAAAATTGGGCGGTTTTATGGTTGTAGGTTTAGGAATTGGGTGAGAGATTGTGCTGCGGAGAATCCAATTCTCACCTCCGATCGAACAACGCAATTATGAAAACTAAAGATCACCAATTCGCAAAGGCCATAAGGGTATTCAATTGTATTTCTTTAATAATGAGCACCTGGTATTCGTACAAACATTACTTTGATAACGATGGAAAAGGCTTCAACGATATTTTTTATGCAGTGTGCATGCTATCATTGTTTGGCTTTTTTGCGGTCGCAGCATCGCTTTCTTCTAAGAGCCTTAAATCAAAAAAACAGACGATAGTTTTTGGCATTATTTATATGCTTGCGTGTACTCTATACCTTGAAGTTGAGGTTCTAACATATGCATTTGTTGTAAGTGTACTACCGATTACGCTATTTTTTATTGGTTTATTGTCAAATAATCAAATTAAAATTAATAGGGTTTTAGATTACGTTATGTGCTTTAGTTTAATGTTGTCAATCCTTCCTACATATTCCTTTCTCTTATTCGTTGTTGCAGTGGTTCAAGCCATATTAAAATGACGTGCCCGAATTCATTTAACTATTTAAAAAGCTGGTGACTTCATCGGCTTTTTATTTTTTTGACTTTTATCAAAAGTTGGGCGCAACAGTAAACATAGCTTTGGTTAAATAAATCGCAAAGCTATGTTAATAATAATCTTTATCGTATTTGGTTTATGCTTTCTGATCGAGAGAATTAAACCGGGATGGAAACTACCGGACGTTTCTACATGGACCATCAGGGTTTTAGCCGTAAACTTTATCCAGCTCGGCATTGTAGTGCTAGCTGGCTTCAGTTGGGAAAAATGGCTTTCTTCAGTTTCCCTTTTTCAGTTATCAAACTTTGTTCCCAACTGGCTTGGTGGAGTAATCGCCTACTTTATTGCAACTTTCATTTTTTATTGGTGGCATCGCTGGCGTCACACTATAGATTTCTTATGGTTGGGTTTTCATCAAACGCACCATAGCCCGCAGCGGTTAGAAGTGATTACTTCATTTTATAAACACCCTTTAGAGATGACCGTAAATTCGATAATTGGAAGCCTTTTAGTTTACACATTTTTAGGTTTAAACCCCGAGGCCGGAGCAATTTACACGCTATGCACGGCTTTAGGGGAGTTTTTCTACCATACCAATGTTAAAACTCCTCAATGGATCGGGTACATTTTCCAAAGGCCCGAAATGCATCGCATTCATCACCAATATGAAAAGCACAGTAATAACTACGGTGATATCGTTTGGTGGGATATGTTGTTTGGAACGTATGAAAACCCGAAGGAATTTACTTCTTCATGTGGTTTTGACGATGAGAAAGAGCAGCGACTATTTGATATGATCAAGTTTAAAGATGTACATAAAAGCTAATAAATTTTTGATTTACAAAGCAAAAACACCAGTATGAAAAACTTAATTATTGCATCTTTTCTAACTATAGCACTGATGTTCTCTCAAATTTGTTTCGCACAAAACAGTGATAAAAATTTCGGGCAAATCCTGCAAAACTATTATTTACACAAGGATAAAGATCTAATTGATAAGGCTATCCTATTTATAAATAAAACGCCTATGGACAATAATAGCTTACACCCTATTGTTACAGGCTTTTTTGGTGCCGCGTTTCTTGACGATGCAGTAATAAAAGCAGATTTTGCGTCTAAAATCGATCTGGTAAAGAAACCCGAAATGAAGCAATTATTACAGTTGCTTTTATCATCAAACATTGATACCATTTATTCGAAAACCTCAGTGTCACCGTCGTTAAATGACATGAATTGGTCGTCCTTTTTTGCAACCGGAAACACGAAATACCTCGATAATATTATAGCGCATATCCCTTACATGGAAAACAGGATAGATGTAAATTTATTTTTAGCTGGGGCTACTGCAAAATGGTCTTTATGCAGCAATGCAAAGCAAAATGCCGACGTTAATAAACACATTAGCTCTTTAAAGGATAAAAACCCTGTGCTCAAAGAGATCATAGAAAATGAACCACAATATTTTGAACAGGAGACTATTGGCATTTTGAAGAAACAAAGAAAAAGTGGGATTTGGAACTGAGATCATTTTCATTCATCATTTGTGTTCATTGATTATTGGCATTATCGACTTCTTTACCTAATTGGAGCAAAGTTCTTGTTTAAACAATTACATTTGTTCGATGACCGAACTGAATAACCCCTCTGGGGCAATGACTGCACTTTTAGATGAATACAAAAAAGCAATAGATGAGTTAATTTTTGTGATTGAGCCGCTCAACAGGCATCAGTTAATTGAAATCATTGAGCCTCGAAGTAATAATCCGGATTGCATTTCTATTCAGGCCATGCTCACTCATGTAACCGCCTCGATATTTAGCTATGCCGTGTACATCGAAAATTCGATAGGCTTACCCACAAAAAGGCCCGGCAGAATCGATTATGAACATGCGCCAGATTATATCAACAGGTTAAAGGTAGGTTATTATTACACCCAGCAAATATTCATCAACCATCCACATATACAACTTGAGGAGCTCGATCCCTCCAGAAAAATCAACACTAAATGGGGTCAACAATATGATGTAGAACAGATGTTGGAACACGCTATCGTGCATATACTCAGACACCGAAGACAAATTGAAAGGGTGCTTCGCCAATTTTGACATTTTATAATTTGTTGAAAATAAGTATATTTGCGTCAAATTTATAGCAATGCTTCGTCAACTACATATCCAAAAATTGAGCTTGAGCCCGTCGTGTGGTATGAAGGGTTTGGATATTGAGCTTATTTCCCATTCCAACCCATAGCAATTAAGGTTGATTATTCCTTACATCAGTTTAAACATTTTTATTCAAGATCTGATCGGCACTGCCCATCAAAATTAATTATATCCGTTATGGACATTTATACTTCTGTAGAAGAAAAATATCTACAGGCCATTGAAGAATTGCAATGTGGCGACTTACCACTGGCGCTTCGGTATTTTAATCAAATTATCGCTTTCGACGAGGATTATGCACGGGCATATTTCCAACTGGGACATATTTATCATATTCATTTTAAAGATTTCAAAACAGCAGGCTACTATTATAAACGATGTATTGAGCTCAATCCTGAATTTCCTGATGCGCATCAGCCTTATCTGGAAATAGTGATTGTACTTAAGATGCACAACCTTATAAAACAGGTAGCCGAGCGTGCATTGAACGTTCCGGGCGTAGAAGAAGCACGTATTTACGAAAGTTTGGGGCTTTATGCCGAAAGGCAACAAAACTTTGAAGAAGCGGCAAGGCATTTTAAAAAAGCTGAGTTCTTTAACGAAGAAACTGAAGAAGCCCAGGTTTTTCAAGCGCATCAAAAACGCGTCAGGAATAAAATGAACAGTAACAAAATAATGGTTTACGATTTGCAGGGGTAAATGAAATCCTTGCTCGGCGAAATCGCTTTAACTTTTCCTTGCTAGCCTTTTCAGTTTTCTGCATACCCTAACGGCAAAACAAAAGCGTTAGGTCGCCACGGGAGCACGGAAAATACGGAATAATTTTAATTCTTATCGGCGACTTCTGGACTTTCGTGGCTAGTTTTTGTTACACGGCTTGAATTTTTTAAAAGCGATTTCCCTGAATCCTTGCCCGGTAATCCTGAAAAATTTTAAAAATGTTCTTATCTTTATCGCAATTACAAAGCATAAATTAAATTCAAAAATATTTCGATATGTCAGCTCACGACTCACACGCACCAGTTCAGCAAACAAAAGGCATTTGGGCCTTGCCATTAACTGCATGGATTATTGTTTTACTATTGCTTGTTTATTTCACCAGGCCGATTTTCCATCATGAAGGAAACTCTTCTCATGAAACAACCGAGGCGCCAGCTCACGAAAAAACTGAGGCACACCATTAGGTCGATTAGTTAACAAAACTTAAAATGCGCTGAGAACAACGTTTTCAGCGCATTTTTTTGCTTTTCCAACTTTCCAATAGGCGGTCTTATGGGCAATTCGTGCTTCTGTTTGCACAACTATGTATTTAAGCGCCAACCGACAGCCTAACCAAGGCTTGAAGCCACCTCTCCTACTTAATTTGTCCCATTATGTTAGGGTAATCGGTAATGATCCCGTCAACGCCCAGGCTCATAAAATACTTTACCTCCTTGACTGAGTTTACCGTCCACGGGATAATTCTAACACCCATGTCGTGGCAGCGATCTACCAAACCTTTTCCTACCAAAACCGAATATGGACTGTAAATTGTGGGCTTAAATCCAAGTTTTTCGATATAAGTTTCAAAGGGTTCCTTTTCATCAATCAGCAGGGAAGTTTGAATTTTCGGATACTTTTCGTGCAAATATTGGAGCGTCCTCATGTCAAACGATTCGATAATTACGCGTTTGGCTATATTTTTATCGTTAATCACCTCCATAATCAGCTCAACAAATTCTGCGGGCTCCGGATGGAATTCATTATCGCCATTTTTGATTGTCTTGGTTTCAATGCTATAAACCGGCTTGGCAATTTTGTGAGATTTTGCGTAAGCTTCGGCGGCGTCGATGGTTTCAGAAAGTAACGGTTTATAAGCCTTAAATTTCACCTGACTTGGAAAACGGCTGTGGACTTTACTCCCCACATCAAATTTTTTCACCTCGGCATAATCCATTTTGTAAATGTTGTACTTTTTTTGGTCCTTTAAACTAATTGGCTTTCCTTTAGGTGTCAGCGAAATTTCGTTGTTAAAGTAAGGTTCCTGAGAAAGTACTACTTTTTTATCTTTTGTAATTACGGCATCCATTTCCAGCGTGGTTACGCCTAAATCTAAAGCTTTCAGCATTCCTTCAACGGTATTTTCGGGCATAATGCCGCGGGCGCCAGCCTTTCCCTGCACATCGAACTTTCGCTTTTGCGCCGAAACAGTAAGAAAACAAAAAACAAGAACGGGAACTAGAAGTAATTTTTTATACATGTACTTATAAACGTAAAACGGGTGTTTTTTATATTGGCCTAAAAGAATCTTTTTTAGCTGTAGCGCAAAGGCACTGCTAATGGGTAAGCTTGGTCCCGCTTTCCGCTGTATCTTTTTGCATGCTTTCTCCAACTTTGAGGTACTGATTGAGAACAAAAAGGATGCCGCTCCAATCGGGGCTATTGTTGTCGCATTTGGGGCGCCTAAATAGGGTCGATTATGGCAAGAGCACAGCGTGGAAGCAAACAAAAAAAGGGCCTCTTAACAGATAGCCCTTTTAAATTCACATTGGTTTTTTATCTTTCGGCTGGCACAAAAGCCTGCACAATCAGGTTCCAGCTATGATCTGCCGCTTTCTCGTAAACGAAAACGTAGTTGAAGCTCTCGCGTAAATCAGCTTTGTAATCAATGGTGGCCACGCCGTAGGTATAGGCCAAATCGCTACCCAGCGCTTTATCAACACCCGTGGTTTTCAGGCTGATCTTATCAACCATTCCGTTATAAAACGAAAGGATTTTTCCCTTGCCATTAATAGCGTCGTTGCCGGGGAAAAGAAGCCGGGCATTCTCCGTCAAAAAGCCACCAAATGCAGCGATTCCATGAGTTTTTAAAAGTGTGTTTAAGGTTTTTTCTGTAGTCAAAATAATATCCTTACCAGCCTTAATCTCTTTGTCGTTTATAAACTTTGGAACAAAATGGTCTTTTGGCTCTTCAAATCTCGGGGCTGCAGTACCCAGCGGCTTGTTGCTGTTTGTATTTAAATCGATTGCCAGTTTCCACCTGCCATTTTCGGCTTTCCATATCGATAGGTATTGGCCATACTTTTTGTCATTGCCCTCACCCCCCAGTTCGTAAGGCCCCGTGGTGAAACCCAAATCGCCACTACGCGATACTTTTGCCAGATTTGGCGTCCAACTTACCTCATTTTCGCCCTTTTCCTGTCCTGCGTAAAAAGTTTTCGCATTAACAGGATTTGGTCGAAAAACCAGTGTATTTGCTGATGAATACTCTAAATAAGAATCTTTATCTCCTTTCTTAGCGATCGATTTTGCAAATTCTTTCTCTGCATTTACCAGAGACTTTGTAGTTCCATCACTCTTTTGCGCAAAAGCACCAAGTGCCAAAAGTGAGGCTATTGTTGTAGAAAATAAATGTTTCATTATTGGTTTAGCATATATATTTGGCGAATATAAAATTTTCTTCCATGTGTAGTTTTAAAAGTAATTAACAATTACACATTTTATTTTTCGCGGTAAATCGTTTCGAGTACGGTTTGGCCAGTAGCCTTTAGCGTGTTTTTATCAATATTCGCTAAGTTATCCAGCTGTGTATGCCAGTTAATGTAAAAGCCGCTATTATCGTTATAATGGATAATGTCGATCGATGGAACGCCTGCATTATTCATCCAAAAGTGATCGTCGACGAGTTTGCCGCTCGGAATCTTGACAAAATAAGACGAGTAGCCGATTTCATTCCCAATATTCCAAACCTTGTTTACTATATCCGGGGCCGATTGGCGCGAGATTTCATCTTGTGTAAACTGCGCATTTCCCCCGCCAACCATATCGAGATTGATGCCGTACAGTGCCTTGTAACCCGATGAAGCCGCGTTTTTTGCCCAATACTGCGACCCTAAGCACCAGGTAACTTCATCTGGTGTTTCATCGTTGGCCTTTCCATAATCTTCCAAATCCCACAATACAAAATCAACACCAACGTTCGGTTGGTTTTGCTGAATCTGGCGAGCCATTTCCAAAATTACTGCAACACCGCTTCCGGCATCATTGGCTGCATCAAAAGGCTTATTTTGGTTTGCGGGGTCGGCATCCTGATCAGAGAACGGACGCGCATCCCAGTGTGCGGTGATCAAAACCCGATTTTTTTTCTCGGGAGCGAAAGCAGCAACGATGTTCTTTAGCTGAAAGCTTTTTCCATCATAGGTTTTTGTTTTCTCACCTTCAATTTTTACATCAGCCCCAAACGATTTTAACTTGGCAACCAGATAATCGGCACATTTTTGATGCGCTGCAGTGCCTGGTACGCGTGGACCGAAATCTACCTGTGCCTTGGTGTAGGCAAAGGCGCTGTCGGCATTAAAATCTGGAGATACAAGCTTAACTTCTTCTGTACTTGCCTCGTCTGTCGATTTGTTATTGTTCTTACACGCCTGAAAGCCGATCAAAGCGAGTACAGGCAGTATCAAAAGTTTTTTGTTCATTGACATTGGTTTATTGGTTCACTAGTCATTGGTTCATTAGTCATTGGTTCATTAGTTCATTGGTAAATTGGTCATTAGTTCATTGGTTTGAATGAAGTCATCCGGCGAATATTAGCATGCCGCCCAATTCATCGGATGACGTGAACTGCCTAGTGCTAATTAGTTCACTGGTTCATCAGTTCATTGGTCGATCATTGGTCACTAGTTTAGTAATCATTGGTATTTGTTTTACCCCTCCACAATTGGGCTTGTGCCTTATTTGAGCTAGTATTCCATCGCTTGGAGATCCTTCGCTGCGCTCAGGAGAACAACGCCTGACTCTGGACTTCGGACTTCCTGACTTTCGGGCTTTCAGACTCCAAGCTCCCAACTCCCAACTCTAGACTAAAGACTAACTCTTACTCCAGGTTGTTCCCTCTTTGCCATCTTTTAACTGAATGCCCAGTTCTTGTAATCCGATCCTAATCTTATCTGAAGTAGCGTAATCCTTGTTTGCCTTGGCTTCGGTACGAAGGTTTATTACCATATCCAAAACGCCACTCAAATCGTTACTTCCGGCATCTTCGTCTTTTAGTGCGAGGATATCGAAAACGAAATCGTTGATCAGTGCTTTCAGCTTTGTTAAAGAGTCGGCTGAAATTTTGCCCTTGCCATCGTAAACGGTGTTTATGATTCGAACGGCTTCAAAAAGTTCAGCGATTAAAATCGGACTGTTAAAATCATCGTTCATGGCGGCAATGCACTTTTCTTTCAATGCATCGATATCAAAATCGTCTGTTTCTGATACGGTCAGTTTGCTTAACAGATTAACGGCCGACATTAACCGGCGAAACCCTTTTTCTGAGGCATCGAGCGCTTCGTTAGAAAAATCGAGGGTGCTTCGGTAATGCGCCTGAAGCATAAAAAACTTCACCGTCATTGGGCTGTAGCCTTTTTTCAACAATGGATGATCGCCCGTAAAAAGCTCCAAAGGCAAAAATCCATTCCCTGCCGATTTCGACATCCGGGTTCCGTTAACGGTAAGCATATTGGTATGCATCCAGTACCGCGCCGGCTGTTTATGGCTGCAAGCTTCCGATTGTGCAATTTCGTTGGTGTGGTGGGTTGCCGCAAGGTCCATTCCACCGCCGTGAATATCAAATTCATCGCCCAAATACTTGGCGCTCATTGCGGAGCACTCAATATGCCAACCCGGAAAACCCATTCCCCATGGCGATTGCCATTGCATAAGCGTTTCGGGCTTAGCCTTAATCCAAAGTGCAAAATCCAACCTTCCGCGTTTTTCGTCCTGACCGCCCAATTCACGGGTGTTGTTGAGCATATCTTCGAGATTTCTGTTGGTGAGAACGGTATAATTGTATTCCTTGCTGTATTTTTCTACATCGAAGTAAACGTTGCCATCAATTTCATAACCATAACCATTGTCTATAATGATTTTAATCATTTCAATTTGCTCGATGATGTGACCGGTGGCCGTTGGCTCTATGCTTGGCGGCAAGGTATTGAACATCCTTAAAACATCATGAAAGCCCAAAGTGTACTTCTGTACAATTTCCATCGGCTCTAATTGTTCTAACTTTGCCCGTTTAGCAAACTTATCGTCGCCTTCATCCCTATCGCCTTCCAAATGGCCTGCATCGGTAATATTACGCACATACCGAACCTTGAAACCCAAATATTTAAGGTATCTGAAAATCAAATCGAAAGAAATGAAAGTACGGCAGTTGCCCAAATGGACGTCGCTGTAAACGGTCGGGCCGCAAACATACATTCCAACATGAGGCGCATTTATGGGTTGAAACAATTCCTTTTTTCGCGAAAGCGTATTATAAAGCTGTAAGCCAGTATTCATACTGCAAATGTAAGATTTAGTTAGAAAGTTGAAACCTTTAAAATTGTAATCTTCGGCTTATGATTTTTCTTAAACATTTGGCAGCGCATTTAATCAGTTTAAGGCAAAACAGAGCTAATTCCTGTGCTAGTTACAGCATATTTTTTCACTGCGAATTTCTGTATTGAATCCCATATGTGCGCTTTACAGAAACGAATAAAGAAATAGATTGTTAACTTTGCATAAACATATAAACACCATTATTTTGCAAGTTCACACCCTATACGAAGGCACTTACTCGGTTGATGCAACTAAAAAATTTGTTCCGTTTGATGCTACTATTCATAGCTTTAAAGACAGGCCGGCATCGTTGTTTATCAATGTTCAGCCGTTTTTAGTCGAGTTAAAAAACGATTTGATCCTTTTCGATACTGGCTTAGGTTTCAGCGATGAACACGGCGAACTGATTTTACATAAAAACATTCGCAACGCAGGTTTCGACCCGACCGATGTGACCAGGGTTTTGATGTCGCATTTACATTACGACCATTCGGGAGGCATGATTCATAAACAGGATGATGGTAAAGTTGAGCTGAGCTTTCCGGATGCGGAATATGTAATTAACCGCGGTGAATGGGAAACGGCATTCAGCAGCACGTCTTCTTCGTATCATACCGATATTTTTGATTTTGTACAACGCAATGCGCAACTGCATTTTGTAGAGGGCGACGGCAATTTAGACGAAAGTATTGCTTTTGAATTCACAGGGGCGCATTGCCCGAATCACCAGGTATTTCTATTAACGGAGGGCGATCAGAAAATATTTTTCGGTGGCGATGTTCTGCCGGAACCGGAAGAATTAATTAAGAATTTTATTGCCAAGTATGATTTCGATGGTCGCAAGGCGATGGAATTACGCAAGGCTTTTGGTAAACGTGCAGCAGAAGAAAACTGGGAATGCCTTTTCTATCATGGTAAAAGTGCGGCAACTGGTTTCGTCGATTTTGTCGATGGCGGGTTTAAGGTGAGGTAGGAGTCTTGAGTTGGTAGTTTTTAGTCGAGAGTCCTGAGTCATCAGTCTTGAGTCGAAGCTCATTTTCGTCTAGCTTCAGCTGACGGACGGTAGTTTTTAGTCGAGAGTCCTGAGTCATCAGTCTTGAGTTGGGAGTTGGACTTCATTTCCGCCTAGCTTTAGCTGACGGACGGGAGTTGGGAGTCGGGAGCTGGGAGTTTGGAGTCGAGAGTCCTGAGTCATCAGTCTTGAGTCGAAGCTCATTGCCGTCTAGCTTCAGCTGACGGACGGGAGTTGGGAGTCGGGAGTATTGAGTTGGGAGTTGAACTTCATTGCCGTCCAGCTTTAGCTGACGGTAACTAATCATATCCAATAACTGCTTTCCAAAATGGTAGAAAAACAAAAAAAGTCCCGAATAAATTCGAGACTTTTCGCTTTTTAATTCCTTGGTTTATTTCTTAGCTACCAATTTCACAGCCAATTCGAAATTATCGTCAATTGCTTTGTCGCCAATGCTATCGAAGAAAGATTTCGAACCGTAACGGATATCGTATTTAGTTCTATCTACAGTAATTTTACCAGCCAACGCGGTTACTGTGCCATCTGCGTTTACGGCAACAGTTGCAGGGAAGCTTAATGGCTTGGTAATTCCTTTAATGGTAAGGTTACCTGTTACGGTAACTGCAGCGACAGAACCAGCAACTTTTGTAATTACGAATGTTGAGGTTGGGAATTTGGCTGCACCGAAAAAATCGTCGGCCTTTAAGTGTCCTTCTAATTTAGCGCTTCCATCAGCATCTTTTATCGAGTTCATATCGATGGTGAAAGTTCCACCGGTTACTTTTTTGCCATCAACGTTTAACGTTCCAGACTGTAAAGCGATTGTTCCGTTGTGCGAACCTGTTACCTTTTTACCAATCCAGGTAATTGTCGATTTTGCTGCATCAACAGTGTAAGTTACTGGCTTTGTAGGGTTTTTAAAAGCTGATAACGCTATTACCGCTACCAATAAAAAGATCGAGCTAATTTTTAATTTCATTTTTCTGGTTTTTTAATTTTGCAACAAAGATATAATTAAGGTCGGCGCTTCGTTATTGACCTATGTTAAGTTTTTTAAAAATAGGTTGTTTTTTTCGTAATCATTCTATTGACATTGAAAAAACGATGTGGTTTAATTTCGATTACAATTTTCTACAGGGCTGAAAGATAGAAAAGATATTTTACCGCTCGACATCGGAAAAATTCCCTATTTTCATTTCAAAAACATTGATCGTATGTCGACAGCAACTTTAGATAAGAAACAAAAAAAATAATTGAGGAGATTCCATCATTAAATGATTTTTCCAAAATTTATTTCTATACGATTCAAAGCAAATTTGACAATGACTTTGTTAAAACGTTAGATAGCGTAATTGGGTTGAACGACAATATTTTATCTAACTGGCTCAATATTACGCCTAAAACGTTTAGAAGCTATAAAAAAAACACAGATTTAGTTCTTAAGGGGAACATTAAAGAACATATTGTCTTACTTCTTTCTTTATACAAACATGGGATAGAAGTTTTTGGAAGTACGACCGATTTTGAAAAATGGCTCTCTGCCGAAAACCATCTATTGGATAATAAAGCGCCTACAAAATTTTTGGATACCATTTCGGGCATTAAATTTATAGACAATAGATTAACTGCCCTTGAATATGGGGAAAATGTTTAATGATGACGGTTTATAACATCAGAAAGGAACAATTTGCCAAGGTATTATCTGCTTCTGGCGTTGCAAACAGGTGGAATAGCGAGGACGAGTTTATCATTTATACAGGCAGTTCAATAGCTTTATCTGCACTGGAATTGATTGCCCATCGTAGTGCGATTAAAATCGATCATCAATACAAACTGTTATCAATTGATGTACAGGTTGAAGAAAAAGACATTATGGAAATTAAGTTGTCGGCACTGCCTTTAAACTGGAAATCTGTAATTGCTTATCCCGAACTTCAAAAATTAGGCTCAGATTGGTACCAAAATAGAAAAACCTTATTGTTAAAAGTTCCATTGGCTCTGGTTCAAAATGAATTTAATTATTTAATAAACACTAAACACCGAGAATTCGCTCAAAAGGTTTCAATAAAATCAACTGAAAACTTCGAGTGGTACAATAGATTGTTGTAAACTAAATAATATAAAAACTGGCTTATGAACCACAACGCAAAATCGATCCGGCCCTTTATTGGCGCAAAAGAATTTGAAATATCAAGGAGTTTTTATCGCGATCTCGGTTTCGAGGAAACCACCTTGGGCAACAGCATGTCGGTATTTAAAAGCGGCGAAATGGCTTTTTATTTACAGAATGCGTACGTTAAAGACTGGGTCGACAACACCATGGTTTTTATGGAAGTGGATGATGCCGATCGTTTTTATAATGATTTGCTGGTCCTCAACTTAACCGACAAATACGCGGATGTAAAGTTAACGCCTGTTAGAAACGAAAACTGGGGCAAAGAATGTTTTGTGCACGATCCATCGGGCATTTTATGGCATTTTGGCGAGTTTTATTAGTACAATCGTCATTATAAGTACCCATCAGGGCTGTGTCCTGAAAAATGTAGATGACGTTTATAGGCAACTTATAATTCCTCCCGAGAATCGGGAGGTGGATGCGTAGCAGACGGGGGTGTTCTTTTATTTCCTCACCGCCGGAACGGCTCTTACTTTTTTCTTGATAAAAAAGTAACAAAAACCGAGCTTTTCAGCGAGCTCATGAATACAATTAAAAACAATAAACACAGATGAATAAATCAAGACTTGCATCTGATTTTGTAAAAATTCGTCAACCCGTTATCAAAAAGAATTTCTATTGGATTGTTTATTGTTTTTTAATTGAAACAGAGCTATCAATTTGAAATAAATTGATGGTTGTTAGGTCTCTGCTTTTGCGCTCTGCCCATCACACAGACTGAAAATTCTTTTATTCTTGGTTTTTGAAAGGAGCTGCAAACGGTTTCAACGTTTTTTCCTAAAATCATCCGCTAGGTCGGATGCGTGCTTAGGAAAGTTAGTGATAAATTGAAAGTTTATTACTAAAGATTAAAAATTAAACAGTTGATTATAAACAGATTACAAAGACGTCATTACAAGGCACGAAGCAATCTCACTTATGGAATTAGATTGCTTCGTGCCTCGTAATGACGAAATGGCTCAGAATGACAGCGCCATTAAAACTTAACCGAAGTCAGCTTTTTATCGACCAATAAACCGCCAACCGCTTTCAGTTCAAATTTCAGTTTTCGCTTGGCCTTCATCTTGATTACGAATAAATCATTTGTTCCGCTGATGGTTTCTTTGTTGCCTACGTTAACAAAGGTTGGGTAAAGCACCTTGCTTCCGTCGGTGTGCAACCTATCGTTAGTTAGATTTTCCATATCCTTAGTGCCTACAGCTTTCACGCTTTCAAATTCATAATCTTCTGCGTTATATGGCAAGCTGAAACTTAAAGCATTTACTGTTTGTAGATCATTTCCCTTTACTGTTATTTCGACGATTTCGCCTTTTGCATAAGTTTGTTTTGGTGTAGTGAGTACAATTTTTCCGGCGAGGCCTTCTAATCGCTCATTTTTAACGCCGCCCTCCAACTGGGTAGCCACCACCGAAACATCGTACGCATCGATAATATTGTTTTTATTGATATCTCCGTTGCTAATGTAGCCTTCAAAATCGGCATCGCCTTGTTTCAGGCCCGTATAATTAATGTAAGAAGTCAAATCGTTTTTGTCAATTTTACGGTCGTTGTTAATGTCGCCTGGCAAGTAGCTTTCGGTGCCCGGCACTTTAAACACATACAGTTCTCTACCCGATCCGAAACCGCCAACGCCATCGGTAACGGCCAGTTTGATGTATCGGGCAGTAGGCTGCCCACCAAACGTAAATGTTTTTATATCGCCGTTATTGGCCCAATCAAAAGTACCTGCAGTTGTCCATGTTTCTTTGTTGTTGCTGTAATAAATGGTGCCCTTTAGCCAGATTCCGTTTCCTCGGCCCGAACGCGGTAAATAGTTGATTTTATCTAATTGGTTAACCGAACGCAGATCCATTATTATATCGAATGGAACCGATTTTGTGCCCCATTTAGTGTGCCACATGTTACTTTCATCAAAATCGAAAAGATTCTCAATATCATCACCGCCCTGGCTTTTAGCTGTTGATTCGGCAACTATGCCCTGAATGGCAAACTGCAGCGGATTGGCCTTCGTTTTTGCGCTAAAAGCGGCCCAGTCAGAAATGCCGCTCTTATTTACCGAACGGATCTTAAATGAATAGGTAGTTTCAGCGTTTAGGTTATCGAACAATAAGGTCGTATCCTTAATGGTACTATAAATCATATCATTAAAATCGATTTCATAGTAATCGGCATTGACCACCTTCGTCCACGTTGGCGTCAAAGTAAACGCCTCGGTATTTTTATCAGTTACGGTGGCCAGTTGAGGCGCAGCTACAGCGCCCGTTTTTATGCGTTGTTTATCAATCGGGTCGTAAATAAACCCATTAATTGATACAGTTACTTCGTTGGCGGTGATATCGGTAGCTGCAAGCTTTACCAGTATTTGCGGATTTTTAATGATTTTCGTTTTCTCAAACTCGCTGCCAGTCGTGGCAAATTGGTTAAAGTTTGGTGCTGCATTGTAGAAATAAACGTTCTCAGCTTTGCCAAAATCACTTAACGTTTCTACTTCTTTTAGCTTCACTTTTTCGTTACCAACCTTCACCAAAATCGACTTTGGTTTCTCGGTTACATTAATCTTCAATTCAGTCGCCTTTTCTTTTACAAAGCCGTCGAAGTTGCCCTTTGCTACGCGGATATTTATTGTGGCGGTTCTATTTTCAACAGCCGATTCGATCAATGTGCTGGCGCCCTTACCTAATTTATAAGCCTCTGTTATACCATCGTCGTCGTAAGCGGTAAATTCGCTTTTCCCTGCTGGATAAAACTCAAAGATGCGCAGCTTTTTGTCGATTTCCGAAACATGGTTATTGGCGTTGATCATTGGGATAATTGCACCGCTTTTTACAAAAACCGGAAGTTTCCAAATTGGCGCCTCAAAGTTATTGATGATTCGATCACCTTCATACTTTTCACCGGTAAAATAATCAATCCAGGTTCCCGCAGGTAAATAAATTCCATTGCGAATATCGTTTCCTTTATCATCGGCCTTTGTCGATTGATAAATCGGCGCCACCAAAAACGATGGGCCATATAAATACTGATATTGCGTTGCCTTCCCTCTGGTGTAATCGTTTGGAGAGGCCAAAAACATGGCACGTATAATGGGCAGATCGTTTACAGCTTGTTTTGCAATGCTGTACGTGTATGGAATAAGCTCCGATTTGAGTTTTAAATAATTGCGGTTGATAGAGGTTACTGGCTCAGCCAATGCGTGCGGATATTTCTCGTTCGAGCCCCAGCCGTCCATATTCAATTGCATTGGCGTAAACGTTTTCCATTGAAAATCTCTTGTGTTTACCACCGGATTTTTGCCGCCAAAAATGCCATCCATATCTGAGGTTATATTTGGCTGACCGGATAAGCCGGAGCCGATATATGTTGGGATATGAAAACGGATATATTCCCAAACACCGCCGGTTTGGTCGCCGCTCCAAATGGTGGCATAACGTTGTGTTCCGGCCCAGCCATCGAGAGAAATGATGAATGGCCTGCTGTTGTTGCCATATTCTGAAGTGATTTTCGCCACATCGGCCACGCCGTTAAGCCCGAACGAATAACCGGCACCCACCCAGGCAACATCGGTTTTAAGCACCCGAACTCCTGCATCTTTAACTTCTTTTACGATATCTCGTTGCAATAATGCGCTTACCCCGGCTTTTGGGTGCAGGTCAGACTGTGTCCACAAGCCAATTTCTACGCCATTTTTGCGGGCATAATCGCCAAAGTTTTTTAGGTTTTGGATATTTCCATCAAGTGTTTCTGTTTGACCATAGCCTGCGCCGTAACCGTCGTTTGGCAAAATCCAGCCCAAAGGCATATCGTGGGCTTTATAGCGATCGATGACTGCACGGGCAGAAAACTGGTAGTTGTTTTTTTCACCGTTGAGCGATTCTTTTATACCTCCGTTGTCTTTTTGGCTTTCCTTATATTTTTTGCCGTCTTCAAATAATATTCCCTTTTCGTCTTCTTTCCAGAAATCGCGGTTATAAGCATTTAAATGCCCCTGATAGAAGCCAAATTTTGGCAAAAGGATTGGATTTCCGGTAAGTTGGTAAAAATCGTTGAGCAAGGGTACCGCACCATCATCAATCATCACGAAAAGATCGAGATAGTCGGTTTCGTGGGTGAGTTTTACCGTGCCCTTCACTTTTGCGCCAAAGTCATATTTTCCCTTTTTAAACGTGTAAAACATAATTCCGTAACCATTGGTCGACCAATAGAACGGGTTTGGTGAGGCCACGCCACCATCGGTCCAACTATTTTGATTTTCGATAGCGATGGCTTTTCCCTTATGCGAAAAGCGACCATTTTGAACGCCACCTCCATAAAAATATTCTTGTGGATTCTCTTTTAGTGTAAGGGTAACATTTGCCTTTCCGATGGCGATTGGCTTGAGAAATTCTAGGGCCAGTGTATTGTTTTTTTGATTATAGATTTTAAATAACGAAGTCGCTTTATCGATCTCCACCTTTACCTGATCCGTCAAAATTAAGATTGAGTTTCCTGCTTCGTCGACCTTAAGATTAGAAACCGCTTTTCTCGGATTTTCTACCAGGATTTTAGCGGCAGGCTTGGCTTCCGGATCTCTAAGCGTTCCCCCGGCAGGATCTTTAAAAAGGCGAAATAGGTTGTTTCCGTAAAAATCGACAGTCAATTTTTCGTTGTTTTCGTATTGCACCTCAATCGTTGTTGAATTGATTTTTTTTGCACCCGTAATTTTAGCAACAGTACTTTCGTTGGCATTACCCACCTCTTGTGCCTGGGCAGAACTCAGTAAAAAACCAAATATAAGCGCTAGTAATATTTTGCCTTTTTGGTTGAAACTTATAAATAGGTTGATCATTATTTTGGTTTTATTCGTGTGGATGTAAGAAAAACCTTCAATAAAGCAGAAAAATACGTGTTTTGAAGATTTATTTGGCTGTTGCTAAAATTACTAAAAGCATTTCTAAATAGCGGTAGTAATGAGAATGATACGAAAACGTTTGCGTAAAAGCGAGAAACTCAGCTGTTCCTTGCAGCAGCCAAATCTTTGCACGGCCTTATAATCGCTTCTCAGAAAGCAATCTCTTTTCGCAAAATCAGATTGCTTACCGATGAAAAATCGGCACAGGTCGGTTCGCACACGCCCGGCCTCGCAATGACGGGAAGATTCGTATATTTACTATCAGAGATAGAAAAAATTTAATGCTCTTCAAATATAAATTCGCAACGGAAATCAAAAGGCCAATATCTCAAGATGGATACGCAAAAGAAATTAAGATAGTTAAAAACTATATTGACGAAAAAAAGGGAATAATCGTTTTGAACAATAATAATGAACTTGCTTTTAAAGGAACATATTCAAATTGGCGCCCAAATATCTTTTCCGGTGTTGAAAGTGGCAAATTTACCATAACAACAGAAAAAGGCAGGCTTAAGCTAATTTATCAAATTGAAATAGACCCTGCATTAGTATATCTTACAATAATAGGTATCGCATTGAGTTGTTCGTTTTACCGAGTTTGGTTTATCGGAATGCCCTTTATTGGACTCGGTGGTATTAACTTGCTTATAGCGTTAGTAAGACATAACGCTATGCTATATAGTATCGAATTCGAAATCGATCAGTTAGATAAGCAAAAATAGGCACTCGATCCAATATCACTCAAAAACCTGCAAGCTCTATGAGATGAAATTATAGTCATCGGATGAATCTAGCCCAAAACGCCGATATTCATCCGATGACTTCAAAAAAAATCTGCAAGTTTTATGAAACGAATTCACAAAACTTACAGATTTATCTAATGAGACTGCTTCAGCGACTGAAAAAGCCGCTTCGCTACAAAGTAACCCCCTTTGGGGCAATGACGGATTTTGAAAGGAAAACCTTAAACCGTCAACCTTTCTACCTCAACCTTTTCATGGCATTAAGATTGCTTCGTTCCTTGCAATTAATTGGTGCTTATACATTTCGCCTTAAGCTTTGGTCTTTCGGCTTTTATCTTTAAGCTTTTTACGGTACGATTTCTTCTAAATAACTTTCAACCGGCGGACATGCACAAATTAACGACCTATCACCATGGCTATCGTTTACACGACCAACCGACGGCCAAAACTTACGTTCTAACACATATGGAAGTGGGAAAGCAGCGGTTTGACGGCTATAAGCATGGTTCCACTCGTTTGCTGTAATCACGGCAACAGTGTGTGGAGCATTTTTCAGTGGGTTATCTGTTTTATCTAAACTCCCTTTTTCTACTTCGGTAATCTCTTGTTTAATCGCGATTAAAGCATCGCAGAAACGATCTAACTCATGCTTAGGCTCCGATTCTGTAGGCTCAACCATTAGGGTACCCGCAACAGGGAACGAAACCGTTGGCGCATGGAAACCATAATCCATTAAACGTTTTGCAATA
>Ga0308165_1000821_pt1 | contig 48941 bp, 34 predicted proteins | sample PhyWR2_FD_201032 | JGI IMG/M metagenome (GOLD analysis project Ga0308165, IMG submission 201032) | Phyllosphere microbial communities from UC Gill Tract Community Farm, Albany, California, United States - DLSLW.R2 | ecosystem: Host-associated > Plants > Phyllosphere > Unclassified | place: USA... | reverse complement strand
AGCTTCTAAAGAACCTGGTAGATATCACAGCCCAGCGTGAAAACTCGCGCCTCGCCGGCGCAGTGATCACCGGCCTGTACGAACTGACCAAGGTCAAACAAATTCGCGTGCTCGACATCTTTTCGCTGCGCGAAGAGATGTTCGTGCAAGAAAAGATGTACCTCAACGAGGGCCATCTGAGCACCATCGCCGAACACACCGAAGACGATCCGAAAGAACCGCTGGGCCACTATCCAGCCATCGTCGAATGCATCCGGCAACACAAGAACGAACACTACGAAATTGCCGCCGACGGCTGGCATGTGCTGTGGCTGCCGGTGTGGCTCCACGGCAAGGTCAATACCTGTCTCGAGATCCGCAATCCGCACGCCTACGACACCGCGACGCTGGAACTGGTCGACGGCATCTTCGGCATCTACTGCAATTACCAGAGCCTGCTCGACTACAGCGAACGCGACGCCCTGACCGGCCTGTTCAATCGCAAGACCTTCGACGAACAATTCTCGCGCCACGCGTTTGCGCTGGCGCCACATGAAGCGCATTCGCTCGACAACAACGAACGCCGCAATGGTGGCGAGACCAAGGCGCACTGGCTGGCGGTGGTCGACATCGACCACTTCAAGCAGGTCAACGACCAGTTCGGCCACCTGTACGGTGATGAAGTGCTGATCCTGGTTGCGAACATCCTGCGCACCTCGTTCCGTTCGCACGACCGCATCTTCCGCTTCGGCGGCGAAGAATTCGTGATCCTGCTGCGCTCGACCACGCTGGCCGACGCCAGCAAGATCTTCGACCGCTTCCGCCAACACGTGCAGGAATACGATTTCCCGCAGGTCGGCAAGGTCACCGTGAGCCTCGGCTTCGTCGGCATTTCCCAGGAAACGCCGGTGGTGATCCTGGGTCATGCCGATCAGGCTCTGTACCACGCCAAGAAGAACGGTCGCAACCGCATCTGCTACTACGACGAACTGGTCACTTCGGGCGTCCTCAGCAACGAAATTTCGACCAACGATATCGTCGAATTCTTCTAAATAATTAGCGCATTTTTTGCTTTTTGAAAGCTTATGCACGCACTGCATAATCTTTCAACACTCATGCTTTAAAAGCATAAGACTTCGCAATCGCTATTCCGTACTATCCCTCGGTGCCGTTTCATAACGTAAAACTAACCGGTACGAATGTCGCCGTTGCGCGCATGTTCAGGGTGCAATGGCGGGACCCATCTATTGCTCAGGAGATCCTTATGCAACATCTGAAGTTGAAACAACTCGGTGGCGTATTGCTGCTGTCGGCCGCCATGTCGCTGTCGGCACAGGCGCAAGAGAAGAAAGCCAACGTCGTCGTCATCGGCACCGGCGGCACCATCGCCGGCGCGGGCGCTTCCAGCGTCAACACCGCCGCTTATCAATCCGCGGTCGTCCCGGTCGACAAGATCATCGCCGCCGTGCCTGAAATCTCGAAGATCGCCAACGTGCGCGGCGAACAGATTTTCCAGATCGGCAGCGAAAGCTTCAACGACGAACGCCTGCTGAAACTGGGCAAGCGCGTTTCCGAATTGCTCAAGCAGAGTGATGTCGACGGCATCGTGATCACCCACGGCACCGACACCATCGAGGAAACCGCCTACTTCCTGAACCTGACCCTCAAGAGCGACAAGCCTGTCGTGGTGGTCGGCTCCATGCGTCCAGGCACCGCCCTCGGCGCCGACGGCGCGCTGAACCTGTATGACGCCGTGCTGGTCGCCTCCAGCAAGGACGCTGCCGGCAAGGGCACGCTGGTGGTCATGAATGACGAAATCCATTCCGGCCGCGACGTCACCAAGACCAACTCCTTCAAGGTCGAAACCTTCCGCTCGCCGTACGGCCCGCTGGGTTATGTGGTCGAGGGCAAACTGATGTTCTACCGCTTGCCGGCCCGTCCGCACACCACCCAGACCGAGTTCGACATCGACAAGATCAACAGCCTGCCACGCGTCGACATCGCCTACAACTACGGCAATGTCAGCCGCGCTGCGTATGACGCCTTCGTCACCGCTGGCGCCAAGGCCATCATCCATGACGGCACCGGCAACGGCAGCGTCGCCGAGCAGATCGTCCCGGTCCTGCAGGAAGTGCGCAGCAAGGGCCTGCAAGTGGTCCGCGCGACACGTACCGGCAGCGGCGTCGTGATCCGTAACGGCGAACAGAACGACGACAAGTTCGACTGGGTTGTCACCGACGACCAGAATCCGCAAAAAGCACGCATCCTGACTGCCTTGGCGTTGACCAAGACCAACGACAGCAAGGAACTGCAAAAGATCTTGTGGAAGTACTGATTTCCGCAGCACCGCTGCCGAATCCGGTATCCGAAAAACGCCCGATGGCTTCCATCGGGCGTTTTTTTTTACGTGGCCATACGGCAACTCGGCCTGCGATAAGCCCGAATTCTCCGGTATTCCCCGCTCTGTTCCTCTTATCAAAACCACAATTCCAGTCGCACCATGGGCAAAGTTCGTCGCTGACATGCACCAACGGCAGGCCTGCAATGGCCATCGCGCCCGCCCGGGCCGACCCAGACCGTCCCCCGCTTCTTTCTTCGTTCACCACCAAGGAGACGCCCATGCTGCACCTGCACCTGCCACCCAAACATTTCGCCGGATCCCTGCTTCTCTTCCTGGCCGCGTCCTCTCTTCAGGCGCAAGAGAAGCCCAATATCGTCATCCTCGCCACCGGCGGCACCATCGCCGGCGCCAATACCTCGAGCATTCGTTCACCGGCATTCCAAGCTGCCGTGGTGCCCGTCGACAGGATGATCGCCGCCGTGCCCGACATCCAGAAAATCGCCCGCGTCACGGGGGAGCAGATTTTCCAGGTTCCCAGCGAAAATTTTACCGACGAGCGGCTTCTCAAATTAGGTAAGCGCGTGTCGGAATTGCTGAAGAAATCCGATGTGGACGGCATCGTGATCACCCATGGCGTCGACACCATGGAAGAAACCGCCTATTTCCTCAACCTGACGCTGAAAAGCACCAAGCCCGTGGTGCTGGTTGGCGCCATGCGCGCCAGCACGCAGTTGGGTTCCGATGGCGCGGCAAACTTTCACGATGCGGTCGCCGTCGCTGCCAGCAAGGAAGCCATCGGCAAAGGTACGTTGGTCTCCATGAATGACGAAGTCTATTCCGCTCGCGACGTCACCATGAGCAACACGGTCAAGCTCGAGACCCTGCGCTCGACCTATGGCCCGCTGGGCCTGATCATCGAGGGCAAGGTGCTGTTTTATCGCCAGTCGACGCGTCCGCACACCGTCGCCAGCGAGTTCGACATCGACAAGCTGACCACGCTGCCGCGCGTTGACATCGTCTACAACTACGGCAACGTCGGTCCGGCGGCCTATGAAGCCCTGGTCAACGCCGGCGCCAAAGCCATCATCCACAATGGCACCGGTAACGGCAGCGTCGCCGAACAGATCATCCCGGTGTTGCAGGATATCCGCAGCAAGGGCATCCACGTGGTGCGCGCCTCGCGCACCGGCAACGGTATCGTGACCCGCGACGGCGAACAGCCGGACGATCGTTTCGATTGGCTTGTCACGGGCGACCAAAGTCCGCAGAAGGCGCGCATCCTGATGGCACTGGCCCTGACCAGGACCAATGACCGCCAGACCTTGCAGGACATCCTGTGGAAGTATTGATCCGGAAGTACTGAAATCGCAGGACACAAAAAAGCCGTTCATCGCTGAACGGCTTTTTCATGTTTTCGGAGCTTAAATCACAGCTGAAATCACAAGCTGAAACGTCAGCGCGACGATTTCATGCGCTGGCGCAGGTAGCCGATCACGCCCGGCAGGATCGACAGCACCACGATGGCCACGATCAGCAAGCTGAGGTTTTGCTTCACCACCGGCAGGTTGCCGAAGAAGTAGCCGGCATAGCCGAAGCTGGCCACCCACAAGATGCCGCCGATGACGTTGTACGCAAAGAAGCGCGTGTACGTCATCGCGCCGACGCCGGCCACGAACGGCGCAAAGGTGCGCACGATCGGCGCGAAGCGCGCGATGATCACGGTCTTGCCGCCGTGGCGTTCATAGAAGGCGTGGGTCTTGTCGAGGTACTCGCGCTTGAAGATGCGCGAATTGGGCCTGTCGAACACCTTCAGGCCGATGGCCTTGCCAATCTGGTAGTTGACGCTGTCGCCCAGGATTGCCGCGACGATCAGCGTCAGCACCATCAGGTGGATGTCGAACGCGCCGGTGGCGGCAATCGCACCGGTCACGAACAGCAGCGAATCGCCGGGCAGGATGGGCGTCACCACCAGGCCGGTTTCAGCGAAGATGATCAGGAACAGGATCAGGAACAGCCACGGGCCGTAGGACGCGGCCAGCTCGGCCAGATGACGGTCGATGTGGACGATGAAATCGACCAGGAACAAAAGAAAATCCATAAGTACCTGCGGCAAGGTTGAAGAATGAACTGAAAAGATAAGCATTGAAGCGAACGCGCATTGTATCAATACGCGCGTACGCTCCCGATAACGCATCCTGCCGTTACGGCGCGAACTGGCGATACAGTTTTTCCGCCACCGCGAACAAGGCCTCGTTGGCGCCCTGGCTGGCGATGTTGGTCACCACCACGATGGCGAGGTCCTGTTCCGGGCTGAGCCAGATGTGCGCCAGGTTCTTCTGGTTGGACCCACCGTGGAACACCAGCGGCTGCGGCGCCCAGTCCATCTTCGCGGTGACCCAGCCGAGGCCGTACTTGCCGTCGGTCGGCGTGCCCGGCGCCGGATTCTGCACATGCGGCATGTCGATCACCGGCGTGTGCAGCAGCTTCAGCGTTTCAGGCTTGAGCAGCGCCGGACCGCGCTTGCCTTCGCCGGCATTCCAGCCGGCCCAGCGTGCAAAATCCAGCACCGACATGTTGGCCCCGCCGGCCGGCGCGATCAGTTGCGGATTGTCGTCTCCGGGACCGGCCATGAAAGGTTTGGCGATGTCCTCGCCGACCAGCACATGGCCCAGCGCGGCATCGACCCGGCCCAGGGTCGCCTGCGAACCGAGACCCGCACTCTTGAGTTCCATCGGATCGAAGATCCATTCATTGATGAGCTCTTCCCAGCTCTTGCGCCCCACCCGTTCGATCATCGCGCCGGCGATCGTGTAACCCAGGTTGGAATAGGCAAACCGTTGACCTGGTTGCCCAGGTTGCGCCGGCAGCGGCTTGCTCATCCATTGTTGCAACGTCCAGTAGCGCAGGTCGTCGAGATTGCCCTCTTCAAACATCGACTTGGCCAGCAGTTCGAGGAACTCGGCGTTGTCGGCCGGTATGCCCGAGGTATGCGACAGCAACTGGCTGATGGTGATGCGACGGAAGTCCGGGTCCATCTTCGGCGCCAGTTCGGGGAAAGCTTCGCCCAGCGTGGTGGTCCAGGCCATCGCGCCGCGATCGACCAGGATGCCGGCCAGCGTGGCGGTGAAGGCCTTGGTGTCGGAACCGATGTGAAAGCGGTCGTTGACCGTCACCGCGATGCCCGAACCCACCTTGCGCGTGCCGACCGCGCCGGCGGCGACGATGCGGCCGTCCTGCACCACGGCCGCGGCCAGCGCCGGCAGTTTGTATTGGACCAGGTAAGACGTCAGCGTCGGTTCAAGCGGCGCGAAGGTGGCGGGCGCGGCCGGCGCAGGAGCGAGGTTCTGGGCCCCGGCGAACTGGCAGGCGCACCACAGCAAAGCGGAAACCAGCACCTTGCGGGAAGTGAGATTCGGAACGGACATGAGATCCCTTTGTTTGAAAAGGTATTCGTAGATGATCGGGTGCCCGCATTTTATCCGCATTCGCGCCCGCGCAAACTTACCTTTCTTTACGCCGAAATAGCGCAAGTCTTCCGCGCTGCAGTCGATATCCATGACAGGACTCCGCGCTGCGGAATCCATCCTTTACTCATCCCTGGGAGGACAGCATGCGACTTCGTTTGATGGCGGGATTGTCCGCCGTGTTTTTACTACTGCTGATGGCGTTCGCAACGCACTACAAAGTGCGGTTGGAAATGATGGAACAGAACACCGGCATCCTGGAGATGCTGGCGGCGGCAATTCCGCTGTTCAGTCTGGTAGTGGCGAGTTTGTTGGCAGGCCCCGGCCCTAGTCCGGCAAACCGTCGCCGGCCAAAATCATCTGCGCGGCGCTGAGCAGGTCGCCCGACAAGCCGGCGCGCGCCTGCTCCGGCGACTTGTCCTGCAAGCCCTTGAGCAGCGCGGCGTGGTGCACCAGCGCCGGTGCTTCCGACAGGCGGCGCGAACCGGCACGCAGGTCGAGGTTGATCACCGGCCCGACTTGCAGCCACAGGCTTTCGATCAGGCCGACCAGCGTCGCCATCCCCGATCCTTCATAGGCGGCAAAGTGCAGTTGCTTGTTGAGGCGGATGATCAGGTCGACGTCGGGTTTCTTGCGGTGCATTTCGATGCACAGGGTGTCGTGCAGGTCGGCCACGGCCTGCAGGCCCTTGGCCGAAATGTTTTGCGCCGCGTGCTCCACCGCCAGTCCTTCCAGCGCCAGCCGGATCTTGAGCAGTTCACGGAACTTGTCCTTGGTCATCAGCGGCACGCGCACGGCGCGGTTGGGCAGGATTTCCAGCGCCCCTTCCGCGGAGAGCTGGCGGATCGCTTCTCGCACCGGCATCTGGCTGGTGCCGAGCGCTTCCGACAGGCTTTTCAGCGTCAGCTTCTGGCCGGGGCGGACTTGTCCTGCCAGCAGCAACTCGCGCACATCTTCATACACGCGCTGCGACAGCGTGGCGTGGGTGATTTTGCGTATCTGCGAAAGGTCCGCAAGTATCGTGTGTTCCATGGTCCCCGGCTTCTCACTTGACATCATTTCATCCGTGCCGATGAAATGCGCCTGTTATTCAAAATTGCCGCGGATTATAGCAGTCGCCTTCCTCCGCTCTTCTCTTCCAATGCGCCGCCGCACCGCGATTTGCAACGGGTGGACGTGGTTTTCGGACGCAGTTTTCGTGGCCGCACATCGGCCTCCTACTTGTCCAGGCATGCTGCATCGCCGATTGACACATCCCGATTCTATCGAATACATTTGATCACATGTCAAATAAATGACATAAAAAAGAGGCTGTTGCAAAAATCACGAGACGGAGGCGGAGGCGGACCAGCCTGATGGCTGCGGCGCATTTTTCCCGTCTTGTCCTGCTTGCCAACGGCACTCCATAAGAAAACAAGTCGTTCCGGCAGTCCGCTGTCGTTACCGGCTTTTCATCGAGACACCCGGCTCGCGCCGGACCCTTAGGAGGTATGCACCATGGAACAAGACAACAGCAAGATCCTGTCGCCTGGCCGTCGCACCGTACTCAAAGCCGGCGCCGCCGTCGCCGCCACTTCGGCAATGGGCTTCCCCGCCATCGTCAAGGCGCAGTCGGACAAAATCATCATCGGCCACCTGACCCCGCGCACCGGCTTCCTCGGCCCGCTGGGCGAATACGCCGTCATGAGCATCACGCTGGCGGTGGAAGAGCAAAACAAGGCCGGCGGCCTGCTCGGTCGCCAACTGACCCTGATCTCGGAAGACTCGGTCAATCCGCCGACCGCCTCCTCCAAGGCGCAACGCCTGCTGGAACGCGACGGCGCCGCCGTGCTGATCGGTGAAATCTCGTCCGCCTCGGCGCTGGGCATCGCGCAAGTCGCGCAACGCAACAAGAAGCTGTTCATGAACACCGGCTGCAACTCCGACGAATTGCGCGGCAAAAGCTGCAACAAATACATGTTCCACATCGAGGCCGCCAACTCGACCTACGTCAAGGCTTGCGGCCGCTCGCTGTTGCGCGACAACCTGATCAAGGGCAAGAAGCTGTACGCGCTCTCCGCCGATTACGCCTTCGGCCATGACCTGCTGCGCGCGGCCAAATCCTTCGTCTCTGCCAACGGCGGCACCATCGCCAATGACGAGCTGGTGCCGACCGACGCCACCGACTTCAGCCCTTATCTGCTGAAGATTCGCCAGGCCAAACCGGACCTGGTCATCTCCAACCTGGCCGGCAACCAGATCACCAACTTCATCAAGCAATATTCGGAATTCGGCCTGCCGTTCCCGATCGCCGGTTTCGGCTTCGACACGGCAGTCGCATGGGGCGCGGGCGCGGACAGCTTCGCCGGCACCTGGCCGACCACCTGGCACCACGACGTCAACGCGCCGTCGGCCAAGGCCTTCGTCGCCGCCTTCACCAAGAAATTCGGCAAACCGCCTGAGAACCAGGCATGGGGCGAATACGTCGCCTTCCGCTCGATCGTGCAAGCCGTCACCGAAACCAAGACGCTCGACACCGCCAAGCTGATTGAGTACTTCGAAAAGGGTGCGCAGGTCGACGTGCTGAAAGCGCGCAAGGGCGTCTACCGCGCCTGGGATCACCAGCTGCTGCAAGAGATGTACACGGTCACGCCGAAGCCGAAGGCGCAGATCAAGGACAAATGGGACTTCATGTTGCTGGGCTCGTCGGTGCCGGGACCGAATGAGTCGCTGGAAATCCTCGCGCCGACCATGCAAGAGAATGCCTGCACGTTCACCTGAGTCCAGCCAAGCCATCGCCGTCGCTCCGGTGCAAGCCGGAGCGGCAGTGAATGGCGGATGGTGTCGTGCGTCACTCGTCATTCGTTTTTTCCTGTACTCCCCTCCGGAGCAGCAATGCAAATCGTTTTCCTGTTGGAACAAATCCTCAACGGCCTGCTGGTCGGCGGGTACTACCTGCTGATCGCGCTCGGGCTGTCGCTGATTTTCAGCCTCGGCGGCGTGGTCAACCTGGCGCACGGCGCCTTCTACGCCATCGGCGCCTACCTCGCGGTGGAGATCACCACATACCTCGGCTTTACCGGCGCCCTGATCATCTCGCCCTTGCTGGTGGCGCTGATCGGCATCCTGTTCGAACGCTTCCTGCTGCGCCGTTTCTATTCGGCCGATCCCATCCTCGGCCTGCTGCTGACCTTCGGCCTGGCGATGGTGGCGGAACAGGTGATCCGTATTTTCTGGGGCGCGTCGCCGCTGCCGGCATCGATCCCGCCGGCGCTCAAGGGCCAGATCATGGTCGGCGATTTCATGTATTCCAAATACCGGCTGCTGATGCTGGCGGCGGTCATCGTCGCGCTGACGCTGATCTGGATCCTGCTCAACAAGACTTCCTTCGGCCGCGTGGTGCGCGCCGGCGTGCAAAAGCCCGACATGGTCGCGGTGCTCGGCATCAAGCTGCAACCCTACATGACGGCCATCGTGATGCTCGGCGTCGGTCTGGCGGCGCTGGCCGGCGTGCTGTTCGCGCCGATCTCCGGCGTGCATCCGGCCATGGGGGCGGAAATCATGACCGCCGCGTTCGTGGTGGTGGTGATCGGCGGACTCGGCAGCTTCTGGGGCGTGGTGCTGGCGGCGTTGCTGGTCGGCGTGGTGCGCGGCATCACGATCCAGTTCTATGCGCCGGCCGGCGAAGCCTCGATGTACCTGCTGATGCTGCTGGTCCTGATCTTCCGTCCGCGCGGCCTGCTCGGCGAGCGCATCGAACGTTTTGAATGAGAGCGGACATGCTAAATAAACACAGCCAATACAATAAATATCAATCGCTATGGATCGGCGCACTGGCGCTGGTCATCGTCCCCATCCTGCTGCAACTGCTGGGCCTGACCATGTCGTCCTCCACCGACGTCGTCATCTACGCCATCGCGGCGATGGGTCTCAATCTGCTGGTCGGCTACACCGGCCTGACCTCGTTCGGCCATGGCGCCTGGTTCGGCGTCGGCGCGTATGCGGCGGCGCTGTCGCAGAAGCACTGGTTCCCCGGCCAGATCGTCGCGCCGATGCTGTTCACGATCGTGTTCATCGCGGTGGCGGCGGCGATTGTCGGCTTCCTGATCCTGCGCAGGCGCGGCGTGTACTTCTCGCTGCTGACACTGGCGCTGTCGGCGCTGACGTTTGCGATTGCCTTCCGCTGGACTGACTTCACCGGCGGCGAATCGGGACTCGGCAATGTGGTGCGCCCGGTCGTGGCCGGCATCGACCTGGACCAGTCGATTCCCTTTCTCGTCTTCGTCAGCGTGATTGCGCTGATCGCGCTGTATGTGCTGCAACGCGTGATCCGCTCGCCGTTCGGCCACACCATCGTGGCGATCCGCGAGAACGAGCAGCGTGCGCGCTTCCAGGGTTACAGCACCATCGTCTACAAGCTGATCATGTTCATCGTGTCGGCCAGCGTGACCGGCCTGGCGGGCGCGCTGCTGGCGTTCCACCACCGCTTCGCCTCGGCCGAGCCGACCTCGGTGGCGTTCTCCGGCGAGCTGCTGGCGATGGTTGTGATCGGCGGCATGCGCAGCTTCCTCGGACCGGCGCTGGGCGCGCTGTTCTACATCCTGTTCCGCGAATGCCTGTCGATCTGGACCGAGAACTGGCTGCTGTGGTTCGGCCTCGCCTTCGTCGGCTTCATCCTGTTTTCGCCGACCGGGCTGGTCGGCATCTGGCAACAAATCAAACGTCGCCTGCGTCCACCGACCGAAGTCGGCGCGGCGATGAGCCAGCGCCAGATCGTCGACGGCTTGCCGCTGCCTGCTTTCCTGCAACCGCCACGGCAAGATGGATTGGTGCTGGAGGTCAAGGACGTAGACATTCGCTTCGGCGGCATCCAGGCGGTCAAGAGCGCGCAGATCAAGCTGCATGCCGGTGAAATCCATGCCCTGATCGGCCCCAACGGCGCCGGCAAGACCACCACCTTCAACCTGATCTCCGGCATGTTCGTGCCCAACCACGGCACGGTCAAACTGAACGGTGAAGAAATCCAGGGCCTGACGCCGGGCCAGATTTGCCAGCGCGGCCTTGCGCGTTCGTTCCAGATCACCAACCTGTTCAAGGGCCTGAGCATCTACGAAAACCTGCGGCTGTCGCTGCAGGCGCGCCACGCTTCGCGCTTCAACATGTGGAAGGACATCGACAGCTATCCCGAGATCCACGCGGAGACCGACGAACTGATGCGCTTCCTCGGCCTCAAGGGCATCGACGAGATCGAAGGGGGCGCGCTCTCCTACGGTGGCCAACGGCTGGTCGACCTGGGCATTGCGCTGGGATCGAAACCGCACGTGCTGCTGATGGACGAACCGCTGGCCGGCCTCGCCGCAGCGGAACGTGAGCGCGTATCGCGCCTGGTGAAAATCATTGCCGGGAACATCCCCGTGCTGATCGTCGAACACGACATCGACCGCGTGCTCGGCTTCTCGCAACAGGTCACCGTCATGAACCAGGGCAGCGTGCTGATGTCGGGCACGCCTGACGAAGCCCGTGCCGACCAGCGCGTGCAAGAGATCTACACCGGCACCGGCACGCCGCCGGTCACCGGACGCGTTGCCGGCGATGCGCAGGAACGTCCGCAACTGCTGGCCTTCGACAAGGTCAACGCTTTCTACGGCAAGAGCCACATCCTCAACGACGCCACGCTGGAAGTGCGCGAAGGCGAAATCGTCGCCCTGCTCGGCCGCAACGGCGCCGGCAAGTCGACGCTGCTCAAAGCGCTGACCGGTTTGCTCAAGCCTGCTTCGGGCGCGATCCGCTACAACGGCAAGGACATCGCCGGCCTCAGTGCGCCCGACATTGCGCGCCTTGGCATCGGCTACGTGCCGCAAGGGCGCGGCCTGTTCGCCGGCATGACGGTGGCGGAGAACCTGTCGCTGGGCCGCCTCGCGCGCAAGACCGACTCGAGCAACGGCATCGCCTGGAGCGAAGAAAAGATCCTGCATTACTTCCCGCGCCTGAAAGAACGCCTGCACACGCCGGCCGACTTCCTCTCCGGCGGCGAGCAACAGATGGTGGCGGTGGCGCGCGCCCTGTCGGGCAACGTCAGGCTGCTGTTGCTGGACGAACCCTTCGAAGGTCTGGCGCCGGCCGTGGTGCAAGAGCTGTTCACCGTCTTCGATCAACTGCGCCGCGAAGTCTCCATCGTCATCGTCGAGCACAACCTCGACCTGGTGCTGGCGCTGGCCGACCGTGTGTTTGCGCTGGAACGCGGTGCGGTGTTCCACACCGGGCCGGCCGAACCGCTGCTGAACGACCTGACGTACCGCAAGCAAATTCTCTGGCTGTAATTTTCAATTTCTCCAAGTAACAAGGACCAACATGAACACCAGTTTGAAAGATCAACGCGTCGTCGTCACCGCAGGCGCCCAGGGCATCGGCCTGGCCATCACCGCTTCCTTCGTCGATGCCGGCGCCCACGTCCACATCTGCGACGTCAGCGACGACTTCCTCAACAGCGCGCGCAAGCAATTCGCCAATGCGCCGGTCAGCTACAGCAAGACCGACGTCGCCGACGAAGCGCAGGTCGACGCCATGTTCGCCGAGCTGGCGCAACGTTGGGGCACGCTGGATGTGCTGGTCAACAATGCCGGCATCGCCGGCCCGACTGCAAAAGTCGAAGAGACCGAATTGTCGGCGTGGGACCAGACCATCGCCGTCAACCTGACCGGCCCTTTCCTCTGCACGCGCCGCGCGGTGCCGTTGCTCAAGAAAGCCGGCGGCGGCTCCATCGTCAATATCTCGTCGGCGGCGGGCCGTCTCGGCTTCCCGCTGCGCACGCCTTACTCCGCCTCCAAATTCGGCGTCATCGGCCTGACCGAAAGCTGGGCGATGGAGCTCGGCCCGTCCAACATCCGTGTCAATGCCATCCTGCCCGGCATCGTCGCCGGCGAACGCCAGGAGCGCGTGATCGCCGCCAAGGCGGCGTCCTACAACATCGGCCATGAAGAAATGCGCGAGCGCCTGCTGTCCAAGGTCTCGATGCGCAAGATGGTCACCGCGCAGGACATCGCCAACCAGATCATCTACATCTGCTCGCCGGCCGGCTCCGCCATCAGCGGGCAGAGTTTGTCGGTCTGCGGTAATGTCGAGCATCTCGGCTAACCACATTGATTTGGTATCCATTCGAGGAGACACCATGAACGAAAAAATCGCCGTCATCGGCGCCGGCCTGATCGGCCGCGCCTGGGCCATCGTGTTCGCCCGCGCCGGCTGCAGCGTCGCCATTTACGACGCCGTCCCGGAAGCGCTCAGCGCCTGCACCAAGCTCCTGCACGACAACATCAGCGACCTCGCCAAACACGGCCTGATCACGGAAACGCCCGAGGTGGTGCTGGCGCGCATCAAGCCGGTAAGCACCCTGGCCGAAGCGCTCAAGGGCGCCGCGCTGGTGCAGGAAAACGTCAAGGAAACCGTCGAAGTCAAACGCCAGATTTTCGCCGAGATGGACAAGCTGGCCGCGCCCGACACCATCCTCACCAGCTCGACGTCGTGGATCCCGACATCGGAGTTCTCCGAACACCTCCCCGGCCGCCACCGCATCCTGGTCGCCCATCCGGTCAACCCGCCTTATCTGGTCCCGCTGGTCGAACTCGCACCGGCGCCATGGACCTCGGCAGAAACGGTGAAGCGCGCCCACGACATCTACACCCGCGCCGGCCAGTCGCCGGTGTTGTTGAAAAAGGAAATCACCGGCTTCCTGCTCAACCGCATCCAGGGCGCGGTGCTCAACGAAGCGCTGAACCTGTACGAAAACGGCTACGCCTCATCCGAAGACCTGGACAAGGTACTGAAAGACGGCCTCGGCCTGCGCTGGTCCTTCATGGGGCCGTTCGAAACCATCGACCTCAACGCCCCCGAAGGCGTGATCGACTACGCCAAGCGTTACGGCCACACGTATCGCGACGTGGCAAAGACGCAGTTGCCGAACGAATGGGATGCAGCAACGCTGAAGCAGATCGAAGATGAACGCCGTACCGTACTCAAAGCCGATCAACTGGAAGAACGCTCACGCTGGCGCGACAACCGCTTGATGGGCTTGGTGGCGCATAAGCGCAAGCAAGCAACGTAAAAAGCATAGCGAGGCCGCAGGCGAGCCCAAGGCAATGCAAAAGCGAGCCGGAAAAGAAGTTCCGCTTGGAGCCAGCCGGTGATGCGATGCGAAAAATGGAAAAAGAGGGGAAACTTGTTTGAGCGCAGCGAGTTTGTTTCCCCTCCCATTTTTTGCTTCGCAGCACCGGGAACCCCGAAGGGGCTGGATCCCGTTGTGTTGGAGCAGTGCTCCAACCCTTTCTTTGCTTACTTTCTTTGGCGAAGCAAAGAAAGTGAGCGGCTACCGGGCCGCACCCGGCAACCCCGGTAGTCCGAAGAAAGAACAGCATCAGTTACAAAGAAACGAATTCGAAACAATATAAATCACCAGGAGAACCCAATGAGCAAACCCAAAAAAGTCATCATCACCTGCGCCGTAACCGGCGCGATCCACACGCCCTCCATGTCCCCCCACCTGCCCATCACGCCAGACGAAATCCGTGACGCAGCATTGGGCGCAGCAGAAGCCGGCGCCGCCATCGTCCACCTGCACGCCCGCGACCCGCAAAACGGCAAGCCGACGCAAGACCCCAACGAATTCCGCAAATTCCTGCCGCAGATCAAGGCCAAATCCAACGTCGTCATCAATCTGACCACGGGCGGCGCCCCCACCATGGGCGTGGAAGAGCGCCTGCAACCGGCACTGCAACTCAAACCCGAAGTCGCTTCGCTCAACATGGGCTCGATGAACTTCGGCCTGTATGAAATGCTGGATCGATTCAAGGACTTCAAGTACGACTGGGAAAAACCCTACCTCGCCGAATCCGACGACCGCATCTTCCGCAACACCTTCAAGGACATCGCCTACATCCTCGAATCGTGCAGCGCCAACCAGACCCGTTTTGAAATCGAGTGCTACGACATCGGCCACCTCTACACCGCCGCCCACTTCATCGACCGCGGCCTGATCAAGCCGCCGTTCCTGATCCAGTCCGTGTTCGGCCTGCGCGGCGGCATCGGCAACGACGTCGAAGACGTGATGCACATGAAACGCACCGCCGACCGCCTGTTCGGCGACGACTATTACTGGTCGGTGCTGGGCGCCGGCCGCGGCCAGATTCCGATCGCCACGATGTCGGCGGCGATGGGCGGGCATACCCGCGTCGGCCTGGAGGATTCGCTGTGGGACGGTCCGGGCAAGCTGGCGCAAAGCAACGCCGCGCAAGTCAAACGCATCCGCACCGTGATCGAAGCGCTGTCGCTGGAAGTGGCGACGCCGGACGATGCACGTCAGATGCTCAAGCTCAAGGGTGGCGACAACGTCGGCTTCTGAACAAGCCGCCGAAACCACTGCCCTCCGTCTCGCCTACAAGGCTCTTCAGTCCGTTCCTACAGACCATGTAGGAACGGCCTTACTTATTATCTCCCGCGGCGCTTCACGATTTTGTGAGCGCCGTTTTTTTTGATTTTCTTTTCCCGTCAGCTTTCTTTTTCGTTCGAAGAAGATGCTTCCAGATGACGGTCATTTCGCCGCCTGTTCTCAGACACTGGGCCCAACTCGCTGTCAGCTTCTGAAAGCGAGTATGCCGCTGGTGGGCTTGCCTGCGGAACATCATTGCGACCGCTCCGGTCGAACTTCCAGCAAAAAACAAAGGCCGAAGCCGCGTTGCTTCAGCCGACCCAGGTAGATCCAACATGAACGGCGCAGCAGGCCTGCAACCGCACGAACCGGGGGTTCCCATTCGTGCAGCGCCGCGTGCCAACCAGCCCAGGTGAACAATGAAAAAACACAACCCGCCTCCCAGCGAACCCGGCGTAGCTTCACGTCGCGGTTTCCTCTTCAAGACAATCGCTATCGTTCCGGCCGCCTCCGCCCTGACTACTGCGGCGTTGTTGCCGTCGGCGGCGCAAACCGCCGACGTTGCAGCTGCGGGCGTCGACTACCAGCCGCGCTTCTTCAATGCCGACGAATGGACCTTCCTCAAGGCCGCGGTCGACCGCCTGATCCCTGCCGATCCGGAAGGACCCGGCGCGCTCGAACTGAACGTGCCGGCCTTCATCGACGGCCAGATGGAGTCCGGCTTCGGCCATGCCTCCAACTGGTACATGCAAGGACCGTTCAAGGGCGACGCACCGGCACTGTTCGGCTACCAGGCCAGCATGCCGCCGCGCGAACTGTATCGCGCCGGCATCGCCGCGCTCAATGAACACTGCCGCAAGAATTTCAGCGGCAAGACCTTCGCGCAACTGGCCCCCGCCGAGCAGGACCAACTGTTCAAGGACATGGACGGCGGCACGCTGAAATTCGAACAGGTATCGGCGCAGTGGTTCTTCACCTTCCTGCTGCAGAACACCAAGGAAGGTTACCTGTCGGATCCGATCCACGGCGGCAACAAGGGCATGGCGAGCTGGAAGATGATCGGTTTCCCCGGCGCGCGCGCGGACTTCCTCGACTTCATCGGTCCGGCCGACAAGGTCTATCCATATGGTCCGGTAAGCATCGGAAAAGGTACATGAGATAGCCGAGGTGCCCGGATAGTTGAGGCGCACCTCGTCCTGCAACAAGAAGAAGGAAGAACAAGCATGGCAGACATCACCAAACCAAAAGTCGACGTCGTCCTGGTCGGCATGGGCTGGAGCGGTTCCATCATGGGCATGGAAATGACCGAAGCCGGCCTCAGCGTGGTCGGGCTGGAGCGCGGCGAGCACCGCGACACCAATCCGGATTTCGCCTATCCGAAGATCGCCGACGAGCTCACCTATGCGCAGCGCTACAAGCTGATGCAAAACCTCAGCAAGGAAACCGTCACGGTGCGCCACTCGCCCAATGACGACGCGCTGCCCTATCGCCAGCTCGGCTCCTTCCTGCTCGGCAACGGCGTCGGCGGCGCCGGCGTGCACTGGAACGGCGTCACCTGGCGCGCCTACGATGCCGAACTGCAGATCCGCAGTCATTACGAGCAACGCTACGGCAAGCGTTTCATCCCGGTCGACATGACGATCCAGGACTGGCCGATGACGTACGCCGAACTCGAACCGTTCTACGATCGCTTCGAATACGTCGCCGGCGTGTCGGGCAAGGCCGGCAATCTCGGCGGCAAGATCATGGAGGGCGGCAATGTTTTCGAAGCGCCGCGCAAGCGCGACTATCCGCTGCCGCCGTTGAAGAACAATGCCCCCGCCAACTTGTTCGAAACCGCCGCGCGCGAAGTCGGCTATCATCCGTTCCCGATTCCCGCCGCCAACGCCTCGCAGGCATACCAGAACCCCTACGGCATGCAGCTTGGTCCCTGCAACTATTGCGGTTATTGCGAACGCTTCGGCTGCTACATGTATGCGAAGGCATCGCCGCAAACCTGTATCCTGCCGGCCCTGCTGAAGAAGCCCAACTTTGAGCTGCGCGACAAATCCTATGTCACCAGGATCAATCTCGCCAGCGACGGCAAGCGCGCCACCGGCGTCACCTACATCGATGCGCAAGGACGTTCGGTGGAGCAGCCGGCCGACCTGGTGATCCTGTGCGCCTACCAGATGCACAACGTGCGCCTGCTGCTGTTGTCGGGCATCGGCAAACCCTACGATCCCAAGACCGGCGACGGCGTGGTCGGCAAGAACTATGCTTACCAGAAGAACAGTTCGGTATCGCTGTTCTTCGACAAGGACGTGGCGATCAATCCGTTCGCGGGCGCCGGCGCCGGCGGCCAGGTGTTCGACGATTTCAACGCCGATAATTTCGACCATGGTCCGCATGGCTTTGTCGGCGGCGCCTATATCAGCGCGATGGTCACCGGCGGCCGTCCGATCGGGCAATCCATCGTACCGGCCGACACACCCAAATGGGGCAGCGGCTGGAAGAAAGCGCTCAAGGACAATTACCTGCACGCGTTCAACATCGGCTCGGAAGGATCAGTCATGGCCAACCGCGACAACTACCTCGACCTCGATCCGACGTATCGCGACGCCTATGGCCTGCCGCTGCTGCGCATGACCTTCGACTGGAAAGAAAACGAGATCCGCATGACCCAGTACGTCACCGACCGAGTGGTCGATGTCGCCAAGGCGATGAAGCCGAAACTCATGCACGCTGCCGCCACCAAGTCCGGCGAACACTACGACGTGCGTCCCTACCAGACCACCCATACCACCGGTGGCGCCATCTGCGGCGATCGTCCCGACAACAGCGTGATCAACAAGTACCTGCAGTCGTGGGACGTGCACAATCTGTTCGTCATGGGCGCCAGCGCCTTCCCGCAGAACTGGGCCTACAACCCGACCGGCATGGTGGGGGCGCTGGCCTACTGGTCGGCGGCCGCGATCCGCGAGCGTTATCTGAAAAACCCCGGCCCGCTGGTGCAAGCATGAGCTCGCCTCTTTTCACACGGGCGACACGGGCTTTGCTGGCGACGGCGACGCTGAGCCTTTCGGCGATCGCCGCCGCCCAGACCCATCCGACCCCGTCCGCGCCGCAACCACAGCAGATCCAGCGCGGCGAATACCTGGCCCGCGCCGGCGATTGCATGGCTTGTCACACCGTCAAGGGCAAGGCGCCGTTCAGCGGCGGCCTGCCGATGAACACGCCGTTCGGCACCATCTATTCGACCAACATCACGCCGGACAAGCAGACCGGCATCGGCGACTACACCTACGACGACTTCGCCTCGGCGCTGCGCAAGGGCAAGGGCCGCAACGGCGTGCGCCTGTATCCGGCAATGCCCTACACGTCCTACGCCAAGCTTAGCGATGAAGATGTTTCGGCGCTGTATGCCTACTTCATGCAGGGCGTGAAACCGGTGCAGCAGGACAATCCGAAGACGGCGTTGCCGTTCCCCTTCAACATGCGCATCCTGATGGCCGGCTGGAACATGCTGTTCTTCGAGAACAAGCCATTCCAGGCCGACTCGACCCAAAGCATCAGCTGGAACCGCGGCGCCTACCTGGTGCAGAGCCTTGGCCACTGCGGCGCCTGCCACACCCCGCACGGCCGTTTCGGCCAGGAGAAGTCGCTGGACGGCAGCGACGCCGGCTTCCTGTCCGGCTACACGCTGGACAACTGGCACGCGCCCAGCTTGCGCAATGACAAGGATGGCCTGGGCCGCTGGAACAAGGAGCAGATCGCCTCCTACCTGCGCACGGGACGCACTACCGACGGTGCGGCATTCGGCGCAATGAGCCAGGTGATCAACGACAGCACCCAGCATCTGAGCGACGCCGACCTGCTGGCCATTGGCGAATACCTGAGCAGCCTGCCGGGCAAGAAATCGGCTGAAGGCGCCGCCAAGGCGCCGGTGGCGACGGCAGCATCGAACGCCGCCGGCGCGGATCAGCCGGCCACGCTGGAGCTGCGCTCAGGCAAGCTGCAGACTGCGGGCGCGCTGGTGTATCTCAACAATTGCAATGCCTGCCATCGCTCGGACGGCACCGGGGCGATGAAGGCTTTCCCGGCGCTGGGCAAGAATGCGGTGGTCAATGTCGCTGATCCGACGTCGCTGATTCATGTGGTATTGGCGGGGAGCGCGATGCCGTCCACCAAGTCGGATCCTTCGCCGTTGGGGATGCCGGCGTTCGGCTGGCGCTTGAGTGATCAGGAGGTGGCGGAGGTGGTCAGCTTTATTCGCGGGAATTGGGGTAACCATGCTGGGGCGGTTAGTGCTGAGCAGGTGGCGGCTGTGAGGAAAGGTGTGGAGAAGTGAGCGGGATGCTCGCTCTTCTGCGCCTGCTGTTCCGACTCAATTTTATTTGTATCTGATACGGTTGTCTCTTCGATCAATCCTTCGCCGGGGTAGCCCGGCAAGGTCGTCCGAAGAACCCGCAGACTAAGCTACCGGCGAACCGCAAGTCAGAACAACCGACAAGACCTGAGCCCCGCCCAAACCCTGCCCCCTCCCCCAAATAAGTTACAATCCCACTCATTCCATCAGCACCAAATCCCATGCGCCAATACCTCGATTTCATGCGCCACGTCTACGAACATGGCACCGAAAAAACCGACCGCACCGGCACCGGCACGCGCTCCGTCTTCGGCCACCAGATGCGCTTCGACCTGCAGGAAGGTTTTCCCCTGCTGACCACCAAGAAGCTGCATATCAAGTCCATCGTGCATGAACTGATCTGGTTCCTGGCCGGCTCCACCAACATTGCTTATCTGAAAGACAACGGCGTCAAGATCTGGGACGAATGGGCCGATCCGGAAGGCAACCTCGGACCGATCTACGGCTACCAATGGCGCTCCTGGCCGGCGCCCAACGGCGAACATATCGACCAGATCGCGCAGGTCGTCAGCCAGATCAAGAATAATCCCGACTCGCGCCGCCTGATCGTGTCGGCATGGAACGTGGCCGACATCCCGCAAATGAAGTTGCCGCCTTGCCATGCCTTTTTCCAGTTCTACGTGGCCGACGGCAAGCTGTCCTGCCAGCTGTACCAGCGCAGCGCCGACATCTTCCTCGGCGTGCCGTTCAACATCGCGTCGTACGCGCTGCTGACCCACATGGTCGCGCAACAGACCGGCCTCGAGGTCGGCGACTTCGTCTGGACCGGCGGCGACTGCCATCTGTATTCCAATCACATGGAACAGGTGCAGGAACAACTGGCGCGCACACCCGGCCCGTTACCCAAGCTGGTCATCAAGCGCAAGCCGGAGTCCATTTTTGACTATCAGTTCGACGACTTCGAAATCACCGGCTATGAAGCGCAGGCCCACATCAAGGCGCCCGTGGCAGTCTGAGTCACGCTCTGCATTCCACCGCTGCGCCTGTGAAAACGCCTGCAATCGCAGGCGTTTTCGTTTTTGTGCAATGCGCATCCGCCGCTTTGCTTTTGCCTTCCGACAAGCTCGAACACGTCGCCGGCACCCGGCATGCCATACCCAACCCATCCCGAATCGCCGATGCGCAATAAGCGCGCAGGGCGCAGCGCATCTAAGCTAAGTTGCATTTGTTATTTCCCTTCGGCGCCGCGACGTCCTATATTGACTGGACACCTCGCCCCGAAGGATCCCCCATGCTGCACTCCGGAAGAAACATTGCTCTGCTGACATTCATCTGCACCCTGCTGGTGCTGGCGCTGCCAGGCTTGTCGGCATGGGATGCCCTGTGTGCCGCAGCCTCGCTCATGATCGTCGGTATCGGCGTGCTCTATCCCCTGCTTGTTTCAGGAAAAGAGCACTCGCCTCAGCACATGCAGGATGTGGAAGTGGGACCGGCGACGAGCGCGATCCTGTTCTGAAGGAACACTGAAACGGGATTGCGAATCAAGGATGAATGAGATGAATCGAACCGCGCTCAGGAATCAGGAAGCGCCGTTGATGTTTTGCGGCGTGCCGCCTGAATCGGTGCCGGGGTTACCGTAGCGCACATCATCGCGCCAGCCGCCGCCCAGCGCCTTGTACAGCGATACCGTGGCTTGCAAGCGTTGCAACTTGATCTGGCCGAGCTGGTTCTGCGCTTCCGACAGGATGCGCTGCGTGTCGAGCACCACCATCAGATCTTCGGCGCCGCTGCGATAGCGGATTTCCGACAACTCAAATGCAAAACGGGCCTGGTCGACTTCCTGGTTCTTGAGGCGATAGCGCTCTTCCAGGCTGCGGATCGCCCCCAACGATTTTTCCACCTCCGACAAGGCGCTCACGACCGCCGAACGATAGACCTGCACCAGCTCCTGCTTCTGCGCCACGGCGAGATCGCGGCGGCTGCTCAGGCGGCCGGCGTCGAAGATCGGTGCCGTCAGCGAAGCACCGAGATTGGCCAGCAGGTTGGGACCGTCGAACAGCGACAGCAGCGCGTTGCTTTGCGCCCCGGTGGAACCGGTCAGGCGGATGCTCGGGAACAGCGCCGCGCGCGCTACCGCCACGTTGGCATTGGCTTCGGCCAGGCGCGCTTCGGCACGACGGATGTCGGGGCGGCGCGTCAGCAATTCGGAGGGTAAGCCGGCGGCGATCTTCGGCATCTGGATGGTCGCCAGGCCTTTTTCGCCGACGCTGAAGTTTTGCGGCGGACGGCCCAGCAGGATGGCCAGCGCGGTCTGCGCATCGCGCTCCTGCTGCATCAGGTCGGGCAAGGCCGCCTGCTGGTTGGCCAGCGCCGATCGCTGACGTGCAAGGTCCAGCGGCGAGGCAGCGCCGGCGCGGCTTTGCGCCTCAACCAGCTTGAGCACCCGCTGGGCGTTAGCGACGTTCTGCCTGGCGATCTCCAGACGGTCGCGCAGCGACAGCACTTGCAGGAAGGTCGACACGATGCCGCTGGTAACCGTCAATGCGACGGTCTCCCGATCGTACAGGTTGGCGCGCAGCGAGGCTTCGGCCGCTGCCAGGCCAGCCCTGTTCTTGCCCCAGAAATCGACCTCGTAATTGATCTCCAGCATGCCGCTGGCGGAGGTGGTCGGACTGCCGCCGCTCAAAGGCAAGGCGCGGTTGGCGCTGCCGGCGATATCGGCATCGGGCAGCAACGGCGCGCCGGCGATGCGCGCATTGGCTTCGGCCTGGCGCACGCGCGACATGGCCGCGGCGATTTCAAAATTGTTCTGCTGGCCTTCCTGGACCAGCTTGCTCAGTTCGGCGCTGCCAAACTGCTTCCACCAGTCAGTATCGAGCACCAACTGCGCCGCGCTATCTTTGTTGGAAGCATCGCCCCACTGCTTGGGGACGTCGACCTTCTGCACCGGCTCGACGTCAACCTGGGTCGCGGCGCAGCCGGCCAGCAGCAAGGCCAGCGCAGCCAGGGCCGCAGGCTTCACCCGTGGGAATGAGGGACGCAAGATCATGAACGGATACCTGTCATCTGGCTGCCGTCAGCCGGCGTCGCCGCGCTGCTGCTGTGGTGGCGATGGTTGTGCTGTCGTCGCGGACGATGCGGGCAGCAACACCTGCTCGCCCTCGGCCAGACCGGTCAGCACCTGCGCTTTGTCGGCGTTGCGCAGGCCGATGCGCACGGTGCGTGTTTCCAACTTGCCGTCGGCCTGCAGGACCTTGAGTTTTTGCATGCCTTTGTTGTCCGGCTTGACTACCAGCGAGGCCGGAATGGTGACGGCGCGTTCGGCTTTTTCCAGCACGAAGAAGACGTCGGCGGTCATGCCGGCCATCAGCTCGCGGCTGGGGTTGGCGACGTCGAACAACACCGTGTAGAACGCTTTCTTGCCTTGACGGCCGCTGTCGTCTGCAGGCAGCAGCATGATCTGGCGCAGCTTGCCGGCCCATCGTTTGCCGGGATAGCCGGGCGTGCTGAAGTAGGCGGTCATGCCTTTGTGAAGCCGCGTGACGTCTTCTTCCGCGACGCGCGCCTGCACGCTCATCTTGCTCAGGTCGGCGATGCGCATCAGCACATCCTGGTTGGCCGACAGGGTCTGGCCGACGCGCGCCGACAAGGCCACCACGGTGCCGCTGATGGGCGCCACGATGCGGGTCTGCTTCTGGATCGCCTCGTCTTCCTTCATGGCGGCGTCGAGCTGCTGGATCTGGGCGTTGATGGCATCCACTTTGGCGGCCGCCGAATACATGCCCATGCGGCTCGACTCGTAGGTTTCTTCGCGCGTGGCGTTCTCGGCCTTGAGCTGGGTCTGGCGCTGGAACTGCAGCTGGGCGAAATCGAGCTGGGCGTTCTGCCCAGCCAGTTCCGCCTTCAGGCGCGCCATCTGGGCGCGGTTGTTTTCCGCGCGGCCGGCCTGCACTACCGGTGATACCGTCACCAGCAATTTTCCTTCCTTGACCGTTTCGCCGATGCCGACGTACACCTCGGAAATCTGTCCGGAGACCTTGGTGCCGACGTCGACGTAACTCTGCATGGCGACGTTGCCGGTGGCGTTGACCGACTGCTCGATGTCGGCGCGTTCCGCGATCACGGTTTCCAGCCGCACCGGCACTGCTTGCGGATGGCGCTGGCGGTAGCCGTACCAGCCGGCGGCGCCCGCGGCGATCACCAGCACCAGCGCCAACGCGCTCCAGCCGCGCCGGGCCAGCGTGCGACGGCGCTCGTCGGCGGGCGAACCGGCAGGCTCGCCCAGATGGCGATCTTCGGCAGTCATGTCGTCGAGGTTGTCCACAGGGTCCCTCCTCATGTCGGCGTCATCCAGGAAGAGTGTCGCGCCGGCTGGCTCCACACCGCATAGTGCAACGCCGACAGCAGGCGCGGATCGTCGAGCAAGGTGTGCTTCTGCTTTTCGGTCAGCACCCCGGGACCACGGCGCAGCGCCTGCAGCACCAGCGAATCGCCGGCGGCGCGGCTGAGGTCGGGCATGCGCGGATGGCCGTGTGCGCCGGCGCAGACCAGCGCGTTGACGGCCGGGTCGACCACGGCATCAACGAAGCCGGGCAACGGCGCGGTGGCGTTCAGGTGCGTCACGGTGTCGCGCAGTTCGCGCGGGGCGTCGACTTCTTCCGGAATCACGAACAATTGAAGGCGACGGAACAGGCGACCGAACGAAACGCGACTCGACAGCACCGACAGCGGCACAGAGAACATCAGTGAGCCCGCGATCGGCATCAGCCACCAGATGAAGGACGGATTGAGCCAGTACACCAATGCGCCCCAAGCCACGCCCAGGACAGAGTGCACGCCATGGCGGCGCATCGCCTGGCCCCAACCGGTTTCATTGTCGGCGCGCGGCGGCGATTTCCAGCTCAGCGCCCAGCCGAGGAAAGCGCCCAGCACGAAGCGCGTGTGGAACAGCATGCGCACCGGCGCCAGCATCATCGAGAACAGCAATTCGATGAGCATGCTCAGCGTCACGCGCAATGCGCCGCCATAGCCCCTGGCACCCTTGACGACGATCAGCAGCACGCTGAGCACTTTCGGCAGGAACAGAATCGTCGCGGTGGCGGAGACCAGCGCCAAGGCTTTTTCGGGATGCCATTCAGGCCAGATCGGGAACAGTTGGCGCGGCTCGACGAAGTACTGCGGATCGACCAGCGTGTGCGTGGCCAGCAATACTGTCGACAACGCCAGGAACAGCGCCCACAACGGCGCCGACAAATACGCCATGACGCCGGTGACGAACACCGCGCGATGCACCACGTGCATGCCGCGCGCCAGGAAAAGACGGAAGTTCATCAGGTTGCCCTGGCACCAGCGACGGTCGCGGCCGAGTTCATCGAGCAGCGCCGGTGGCATTTCCTCGTAGCTGCCGTCGAGGTCGTAAGCGATCCATACCGACCAGCCGGCGCGACGCATCAGCGAAGCTTCGACGAAGTCATGCGAGAGAATCGGGCCGGACAGATTGCCGTCCCCCGGCAGCGGCGCCAGCGCGCAATGCTTCATGAACGGCGCCATGCGGATGATGGCGTTGTGTCCCCAGTAATGCGATTCACCGAGTTGCCAGTAATGCAGGCCGGCAGTGAACAAGGGCCCGTACACGCGGGTCGAAAATTGCTGGATGCGGGCGTACAGCGTGTCGCGTCCGGCCGCGCGCGGCGCGGTCTGGATGATGCCGGCGCCGGGATGCGCTTCCATCAGGCGCACCAGCGTCGACAGGCATTGGCCGCTCATGACGCTGTCGGCGTCGAGCACCAGCATGTAGCGGTAGTCGGCGCCCCAGCGGCGACAGAAATCGTCGATGTTGCCGCTCTTGCGTTTGACGCGGCGGCGGCGATGGCGATAGAAGATGCGGCCGAAGCCATCGACTTCCTTGCACAGCGTGGCCCAGGCCTGCACCTCGGCGGCGCAGATGTCGGACTCGCCGCTATCGCTGAGGACGAAGAAATCGAAACGGTCGAGGTCGCCGCTGCGTTGTACCGATTCATAAGTCGCACGCAGGCCGGCGAACACGCGCGCCACGTCTTCGTTGCAGATCGGCATGACGATGGCGGTGCGCGCCTCGGGCGCAATCCATTTCGGCCCGGCCTGCTCATGCGAGATGAGGTAGGGATCGTCGCCGCGCATAAGCACCAGGAAGCCGGTCATGGCTGTCCAGAAGCCCGCCGATACCCAGCAAAACAGCAAGCCGAACAAGCCCAGGATGACCATCTCGAGCGGCTTCTCGCCGTGGTACGGCAGCACGTCGCTCATGAAATAGGTGGCCAGCGCACTTTGCATCAGCATCAGGATCAGCAGCACCACGCGGCGCACGTTGCCGCTGTGCGTCCAGTAACCGCGCGGATCGGGTGAATCCGGCAAGTCGAGCGTGTCTTCGACGAAAGCCGGCTCTTTCGGCGGCAGGCCCTTGCGGCGCGCAGCGCGTTGCTCGAAGGCGCGCGTGGCTTCTTCGACCCAGCGCGACAACGGATTGAGCGTCCCCCATGGGCGCGGCACCATCGAGCGGCGATTGAGCGGGGGCGCTACCTTGATGTTGTCGCCGGGACTGGGAACCGGCCGCGGCGATTCTGCCGGCCGCGCCCGCGCAGCCGGCGCCATGGCGTCAACTGCAGCGCGTGGATAAACCAGTTCGAGGCGCGCGGCGATCGAGTCTTGCGCGGGATTGTCATGCAGATTGTGCTGCTCCCCTGCCAGCAGTCCGTGCAAGTCGCGCAGCGCGTCGCCCGAACCCTGCTCGCCCACGCGGGCGGTCAGCGCCTGGCGCTGTTCAGGCGTCAGCGGCAGGCGGTCGAGATAACGCTCCAGCTGTTGCGACGCGTATGGTGCGTGTGGTGCATGTGCGGCGTCGGAGGCGTGCCTCAGTTGGGGGGTAATATGTAGCTCCACGTTTCGGACAGGGTTGCGCCGGCGCCGCTCTGGGCGGCGTTCCTCAGGAACCCGCGCAGTTCGACCGGCTTGTTATCTTCATTGCGGCGCAATTTCAATTCCATGCGCCAGCCGCCAGTGACGTCGTTGCGTCGTGTTGTCACGCTCACGATCTTGCCGTTGCCGTCACTTTCCACTGTCCCCTCCACCCTGGCGCTGGCAGGCAGCTTCTTGAGCGCGCCGCCGTCGAAGTCAATCGACATGCCGATGCTGTCATCGGACTTGGCGCGATAGCCGTGCCCGAGACGTGTCTGCGCCACCCAGGCCAGCGGCGGTTTTTTCTCGCTTTCCTTCTGCCAGTACATCTTGTACTCGACGTTGAACGGCTGGCCCGGCTTGGGCATGGCGTTCGGCATCCAGTACGCGACGATATTATCGTTGGTCTCGTCCGGCGTCGGGATCTGCACCAGCTCGACGCGCCCCGCGCCCCACTTGCCCTTGGGTTCGATCCAGGTGCTCGGCCGCGCTTCGTAATGGTAATCCAGGTCTTCGTAGCTGGAGAACTGGCGATCGCGCTGCATCAGGCCGAAGCCGAGCGGATTGTCGAGGCTGAATGCAGTCACCAGCAAGCGCTTGGGATTGACCAGCGGACGCCAGATCCATTCCCCGGTGCCGGACTGGATAGAGAGGCCGTCGGAGTCATGCACCTCGGGACGGAAATCGTCGCTCGGTCCGTTCTGGTTTTCACCGAAGAAGAACATGCTGGTCAGCGGCGCCACGCCAAGCTTGGTGACATTGGCGCGCAGGTACAGCTGCGCCTTGACATCGATCGTGGTGTCCACGCCGGGACGCAGTACGAAGCGATAAGCGCCGGTGGCGCGCGGTGAATCCAGCAGCGCATAGATGGTCAGTTCCTTGTCGCCCGGATTCGGGCGGGCCAGCCAGAACTCGGTGAAACGCGGAAACTCCTCACCCGAATACAGCGCCGTGTCGAGCGCCAGCCCGCGCGCCGAGATGCCATAGCCTTGCCCCTTGCCCATGGCGCGGAAATAGCTGGCGCCGAGGAAGGTCAGGACATCGTCTTTTTCCTTGGTGGAATTGACGGGATAGCGGATACGAAAACCGGCGAAACCGATGTTGCGCACGCGACGCGGGTCAATGCGCGTATGGCTGTAATCGAACAAGGCCGAGTTGAAGGCGATCTCGCGCACGCCGCCGCCGACGATTTCATTGACGCGCACCGGCTCGACGTAACCGCCGCCCTGATGCACGAATGACAATTCGAAGGGCAATTTTTCCGGACGCCAGTAGGCGCGGTCTTGCTTGAAATGCAACTGATTGGCCTGCTCGTAGCTGAGATCCTTGATCTCCTTGGGCAGTTTGTCGGCCGGCTTCTTGTACGACTTGCCGGCCAGCGCCTTGGCGCGCACCGCAACGTCGTTGAAGTCGAACGCCGCCGCATTGTTTCCGTAGCAGGCCAGCAGCGCGGTCAGCGCAGCCGGCACGAGCACCTGCCCCAGAAGACGGGACGGGAGCAGTTTGGCGGCGGCTTTCAAGGCGCCCCGCCGAGTCAAAGATAAGACCATTGGATTTCCGTCTGACATGCAGTTTTTCTTATCCGATAACGCCTTCCGCGTTTCGAAAGTTGGCGTAGTTTACCCAATGTTGCCCAAGTTGACCGAACACTTCGTCGGGAAACCGGCAAGACCGTGAAAGATTGCTGCGTTTGGCAGGTTGCCGCGCCGGCGGACTCGCCACTCAGGCGTGCAAGCGCTGTGCCTACGCCGAATCGAAGTTGCCGCAAAGAACCTTCAAAGCCTTTGCCGACTCACCGCTTGCAGGCTAGCCAGGTTGTTGCGGACGCTACCGGGGATACCTGTATAAGGACAACTCCGGCCCATAAAGTTCCATCGGGTGCGGACTGTCCTGTAATATGACGCGCTCACCGGCCCCGCAAATAACTCAAGGCGCGCCGGGTTCCGGCAATCCTACACAAGTATCGACATGTCACCTACACCTTCCGCCTCCGGCGCACTGTGCATCATCGTCGCCACCGACAGCCAGAACGGCATCGGCATCAACAACACCCTGCCCTGGCACCTGCCGGAAGACCTGGCCCATTTCAAGCGCACCACCTCGGGCCATCCCATCATCATGGGACGCAAGACGTTCGACTCGATCGGACGGCCTTTGCCGAATCGCCGTAACATCGTCATCACGCGCAACCGCGACTGGTCCCACGCCGGCGTCGAAACAGTGTCATCCTTGCAAGAAGCTGCGACGCTGGTGGCCGGCGCTGACGCCTTCATCATCGGCGGCGCCCAGGTCTACGCCGAGTCGCTACCGCTGGCAACGCGCCTGATCGTCACCGAAATCGACAAAGCCTTCGACTGCGACGCCTTCTTCCCGGCCATCGATCGCCAGCAGTGGCGCGAGACTGCGCGCGAAACCCACCGTACCGAAACGCAGGGATTGGACTACGCATTTGTGACATACGAAAGACGCTGAAAGGCCCGCAGGCTTTTTTGTTGTTTTTCCCTGATTTTCCACAAAAACGCGCGGATTTTTCGCCCCACCGTTTGGCGATATCTGCGAAAATTCGGCTTCTTTTTAAAACCTGCCTCCGCCGCAGCGTCGCCGCCACCGGAACGCCGGCACGAGCAACAGGTCCACGAAGGTTCTGCCAGGCCGGAAGCGCACCGGATCGGGAACATTCCGATCCTGCCTTTCAACTTGCAGCGACATTGTTTTGACCGGTTTGCCCATACCAACAAGCAACCGTCCGAGCGCGTAAGCTTTTCGCCCAGGCGCAGTCGAAGTTTTAACTGAACCGAACGCATGGCCTTATATCCCACCTGCGTTCTCCTGGAGAACCTATGAAATTCCGTTTCCCCATCGTCATCATCGACGAAGATTTCCGTTCTGAAAACACGTCCGGCCTCGGCATCCGCGCCCTTGCCGACGCCATCAAGGAAGAAGGCATGGAAGTGCTGGGCGTGACCAGCTACGGCGACCTGTCGCAGTTTGCCCAGCAGCAATCGCGCGCCTCCGCCTTCATCCTCTCGATCGACGATGAAGAATTCGGCGCCGGCTCGTCCGAGGAAACCGATTTCGCGCTGAAGTCGCTGCGCGCCTTCGTCGGCGAAATCCGCCACAAGAACGCCGACATTCCGATTTACCTGTACGGCGAAACCCGCACCTCGCGCGATATTCCCAACGACATCCTGCGCGAACTGCACGGCTTCATCCACATGTTCGAGGACACGCCCGAGTTCGTGGCGCGCCACATCATCCGCGAAGCCAAGTCTTACCTCGACGGCCTGGCGCCGCCGTTCTTCCGCGCGCTGGTGCACTACGCGCAGGACGGTTCGTATTCGTGGCACTGCCCCGGCCACTCGGGCGGCGTGGCGTTCCTGAAGTCGCCGATCGGCCAGATGTTCCATCAATTCTTCGGCGAGAACATGCTGCGCGCCGACGTCTGCAACGCCGTCGAAGAACTCGGCCAACTGCTCGACCACACCGGTCCGGTCGCCGATTCGGAACGCAATGCCGCGCGCATCTTCAACGCCGACCACTGCTACTTCGTCACCAACGGCACCTCGACCTCCAACAAGATGGTGTGGCACTCGACGGTGGCGCCGGGCGACATCGTCGTGGTCGACCGCAACTGCCACAAGTCGATCCTGCACTCCATCATCATGACCGGCGCGATTCCGGTGTTCCTGATGCCGACGCGCAACCACCTCGGCATCATCGGACCGATTCCGCTGGAAGAGTTCACGATGGAAAGCATTCGTCGCAAGATCGAAGCCAATCCGTTCGCTCGCGAAGCCGTCAACAAGAAGCCGCGCATCCTGACCATCACGCAATCGACCTACGACGGCGTGGTCTACAACGTCGAGACGCTGAAGGAAATGCTCGACGGCGAAATCGACACCCTGCACTTCGACGAAGCCTGGCTGCCGCACGCGACCTTCCATGATTTCTACAAGGACATGCACGCCATCGGCAAGGACAGGCCGCGCGCCAAGAAGTCGATGATCTTCTCGACCCAGTCGACTCACAAGCTGCTGGCCGGCCTCTCGCAAGCCTCGCAGATCCTGGTGCGCGAATCGGAAACCGTGCAACTCGACCAGGACGCCTTCAACGAAGCCTTCCTGATGCACACCTCGACCTCGCCGCAATACTCGATCATCGCCTCGTGCGACGTTGCTGCTGCAATGATGGAAGCGCCGGGCGGCACCGCGCTGGTGGAAGAGAGCATCCTCGAAGCGCTGGACTTCCGCCGCGCCATGAAGAAGATCGACCAGGAATTCGGCCAGGACTGGTGGTTCCAGGTGTGGGGACCGAACAGCTTCTCCGCCAACGGCATCGGCGAGCGCGAAGATTGGGTCATCAAGGCGGAAGACGACTGGCACGGTTTCGGCAATCTGGCCCCGGGCTTCAACATGCTCGACCCGATCAAGGCGACCATCGTCACGCCGGGCCTGTCGCTCGACGGCAAGTTCGGCGAGAACGGCATCCCGGCTTCGATCGTCACCAAGTACCTGGCGGAGCACGGCGTCATCGTCGAAAAGTGCGGCCTGTATTCCTTCTTCATCATGTTCACCATCGGCATCACCAAGGGCCGCTGGAACACGCTGGTGACGGCGCTGCAGCAGTTCAAGGACGACTACGACAAGAACCAGCCGATCTGGCGCATCCTGCCCGAGTTCGCCGCCGCGAACCAGGGTCGCAACGCGCGCTACGAGCGACTGGGCCTGCGCGACCTGTGCCAGCAGATCCACGAAACCTATCGTGCCTACGACGTCGCGCGCCTGACGACAGAGATGTACCTGTCCGACATGCAACCGGCGATGAAGCCGTCCGACGCGTTCTCGAAGATGGCGCACCGCGAAATCGACCGCGTGCCGCTGGACGAACTCGAAGGCCGCGTGACTTCGATCCTGCTGACGCCTTACCCACCAGGCATCCCGCTGCTGATTCCAGGTGAGATCTTCAACAAGACCATCGTCGACTACCTCAAGTTCGCGCGTGATTTCAACGAGAAATTCCCGGGCTTCGAAACCGACGTGCACGGTTTGGTCAAACGCGAAGTGGACGGCCGCCGCGATTACTTCGTGGATTGCGTGCGCCAATAAGCGGCAGCGTCAGGTGTAAATAAAAAGCCGATCCGGGAAACCGGATCGGCTTTTTTACTATCGGGTACGTCCGAGACAAGCGCCTGCTATCGCAGGAAAATCATTCCCGCCATGGCGCCGCCGAACAACAGCCACAAGGGATGCAGCTTGGTCTTGAGCGCGATGATGGCTGTCGCCGCCGTGATCGCGGCGAGGATGCCGTTGCTGATCGACGCATTCGCAATCAGCGCGGCGCTGGCGGCCACCAGGCCGGCGGTCACCGGCAGCAGGCCGGATTGCACGTGGCGCCGCCAAGGCCGGTCCTTGAAACGCTCCCATACGTGCAGCATCAAGATGGTCACCAACGACGACGGGCCGAACTTGGCGATGGTCGTGACCAGCATGCCGTAGAAGCCTGCCACGTGCCAGCCGACCAGCGTCACGATCATCAAGTTGGGTCCCGGCGCGGCCTGGCCGAGTGCGAACAGCGCGCTGAAATCTTCCGCCGTCATCCAGTGGTGCACTTCCACCACCTGGCGCTGCATCTCTGGCAGGATGGTATTGCCGCCGCCGAAGGCCAGCACCGATAATTCCGAAAAAATCAATCCGAGCGCGATCAGGGTCTGGGTCATGGTGCGGTCCCCTTCTTTGCGCCGTCTTTCGCCGGCTCCTTTCCGGCGAACTTGGCCGTGACCAGCACGCTCACCGGCGTCATCACCAGCATGGTCCACAGCAAGGGAATGCGCAGCCAGGCGATGGCGATGAAGCAGATCGTCGCCAGTCCGGCCAGCACCAGGTTCTTGCGCAGCGGCAGCGCGATCTTGACCGCCATCTGGATCAACAAGCCGGACGCAGCCGCAGCCAGCCCGGCGAACAAGTGCTTGATCAACGGGTCGTGCTGGTAATGCTGGTAAAGAATGCCGAGCATCACCACCACCATCGAGGGCACGGCTATCAGGCCGAAGATCGCCGCCAGCGCGCCTTTGACGCCACGAAAGCGCATGCCCAGTGCGACCGACAGGTTGATGATATTGCCGCCCGGGAGGAATTGGCACAGGCCGAGCAGCTCGACGAATTCGGCTTCGGTCAGCCAGCGGTGGCGCTCGACCACCATGCGGTGAGCCAGCGGCAGCGCGCCGCCGAAGGCCGTCATGCCGAGGCCGAGGAAGCCGAGGAACAATTCGCGCGAAGTCGGCACGACGCGGATTTCCGGCGCAGCTGGAGCCGGGGCCGGGGATGGCAGTGGATGATTGTCGTTGAGCATGCTGTTGGCCTTCTGTTCTGCCTTCTGTTCTGCGGGCCGTTGCGACCACAGACAGAAGGCTACTCTTGCGTCGTTATTTTGTCTAATATATGGCAAGCACATCAACCATACATAATTCATATGCCAGCCATCGACTTGCGCCTGTTGCGCTATTTCATCGCCGTGGCCGAAGAAGGCCACCTCACCAAGGCTGCGCAACGCATCGGCATCCAGCAGCCGCCGCTGAGCCAGCAGATCCGCGCGCTCGAGGCCGAGCTCGGCGTCACGCTGTTCAACCGCCTGCCGCGCGGCATGGAGCTGACCGAAAGCGGCCAGGCGCTGCTGACCGACGCGCGCGCGATCCTGGCGCAAGTCGATTCCACCGTGGCCGGTGTGCGGCGCATCGCGCGCGGCGAACTCGGTCGCATCGCCGTGGGTTTCACCGAGTCGGCGTCATTGCATCCGTTCGTGCCGACCGTGATCCGCGCATTTCGCGACGCCGCGCCGGATGTCGCGCTGACGGTGGAGGAAAGCAGCACCACCGACCTGGTGTCATTGATGAGCCGGAATCGCATCGACGTCGCCTTCATCCGCTCGCCGGTGGGCGACGTCAGCGACATCACGATCGAAACCATGATGGTGGAAGAAATGATCGTCGCCCTGCCCGCGGCCCACCCGCTGGTGCGCAACAAGCGCCGCAAGAGCGTGGCGTTGGCGGCGCTGGCCGAGGAAGTGTTCGTGCTCAACCGGCGTCCCAGCGGCCCCGGCCTGTATGACACCATCATTGCCGCCTGCCGCGCCGCCGGTTTCAGCCCGCGCGTCGAACAGGAAGCGCGCAAGAACCTGTCCACGCTGAGCCTGGTGGCGGCAGGCCTGGGCATCTCCATCATCCCGGCCTCGATGCGCCATGTCGAACTGGAGTCGGTCAGCTATCTCGGCATTGATGACGCGCCCGACCTGAAAGCGCCGCTGCATCTGGCGTATCGCGACACCGGTCAATCGGGGGCGGTCAAGCGGTTCATCGTGGAAGCCAGGAAGTGTGCAAAGGCGGACGGCAAGCGCTGATGACGCACCAATAAAAAAACAGCCGCATGTTCCGGAACATGCGGCTGTTTTTTATCGGGAATACGGCTCAGGTCTTGGGCAATGTCACACCATGCTGGCCCTGGTACTTGCCGCCGCGATCCTTGTATGACGTTTCGCAGATCTCGTCGCTTTCAAAGAACAGTACCTGCGCGCAGCCCTCGCCGGCATAGATCTTGGCCGGCAGCGGCGTGGTATTGGAGAACTCCAGCGTGACGTAGCCTTCCCATTCCGGCTCGAAAGGCGTGACGTTGACGATGATGCCGCAACGCGCGTAGGTCGACTTGCCCAGGCAGATAGTCAGCACGCTGCGCGGAATGCGGAAGTATTCGACCGTGCGCGCCAGCGCGAACGAGTTCGGCGGGATGATGCAAACATCGCCCTTGAAGTCGACGAAGGATTTCTCATCGAAGTTCTTGGGGTCGACGATGGTCGAGTTGATGTTGGTGAAGATCTTGAATTCGTTGGCGCAGCGGATATCGTAACCATACGACGAGGTGCCGTAGGACACGATCTTCTGGCCGTTGGCCTCGCGGACCTGACCGGGCTCGAAAGGCTCGATCATGCCTTCGTTTTCCGCCATGCGACGGATCCATTTGTCGGATTTGATTGCCATTGTCTTTTTGGAAATAGATTGCGGTAAAAGTGCTGCAATTCTACGCTAATCGCAGCATCATTCTTCAAATACCCCGTTCAAATACTCCGTGCCGGGTCATCAGCGCTGCATGGTCTCCCACACCTTCTGCAGCCGCTTGACCGATACCGGCATCGGCGTCTTCAACTCCTGCGCGAAGAGCGACACGCGCAGCTCTTCCAGCAGCCAGCGGAATTCCTGCATCTTGGGGTCGCCGGCGCCGCGCTCCTTTTGCGCGCGCTGCCACGGTGCGGCGACCTGGGTCCATTCGGACAGCAGGCGTGCATCGCGGGTCGGGTCGGCGCGCAGCTTTTCGAGACGCACGTTGATCGCCTTGAGGTAGCGCGGGAAATGTATCAGGTTGTTGTAGTCGCTGTCGGCGATGAAGCGTTTTCCGACCAGGTTCTGCAATTGCGACTGGATGTCGGCCGAGGCCTGCGCATGCGCCTTGATGGTCTGCAGCTTCTTCGGCAGCGTGTAGTACTCGGCCAGCACCAGTCCGGCCAGGCGCGCGATTTCATTGACCAGCAGGCCGAAGCGCGCCTTGCCCTCGTCCTTGCGGCGATTGAACTCGTCGGCGTTCTTGGGCAGCGGTTCCTGCATGAAGGCGCGCTCCAGGCCTGCGGACAGTATCTGGTCGCGCAGCTCTTCCTGCGAACCCAGCGCCATGAATTGCATGCCCATCTGCTGCAAGCCGGGGATGTTCTTTTCCTGATATTTGATCTGCTCTTTCAGTTGCAGCGCGAACAAGCGGCGCAGGCCGGCGAAATGCTGGCGCGCGGCGTCGGCGGGGTCGTCGAAGACTTCCAGATCGCAATGGGTCTTCTTGTCGACCAAGGCAGGGAAGCCGATCAGCGTTTGCGATTTCGCCGCATTCGGCCCGACTGCGCCGCGCTGGATTTCGAGCAGCTCGGGCAGTTCGCCGAAGGTCCAGTTGGTGAGGTTGCCGTAGTCGGAGACCGCCACCGCGCCCGCTCCTGAAGCGGTGCCCGGCGCAGCTTTTCCGGCAGCCGGTTTAGCGGTGGTTGCAGGCGCAGGCGCCGGCGTCGCAATCCCGGTAATCGCCGTCTGCTCGGCCAGCTTCTGGAATTGTTCGCGCGCCTGCCCGCCGAATTCGGCTTGCAGGCTGCCGAGGTTGCGGCCCATCTCCAGCTGGCGTCCGTGCTCGTCCACGATCTTGAAGTTCATCGCGTGATGCGCCGGCAAGGTCTCCTGCTTGAAGTCCGTGCTCTTGACCATGATGGTGATCTGCTCGCGGATATCGGCGATCAGCGCATCGAGCAGGTCACCCCGGCCGAACAGATGGCGCTCGTCCATGCGCGCACAGAAACCGGCGGCGTAGTCGGGCAGCGGCACGCAATGACGGCGCAACTTTTGCGGCAACGACTTGAGCAGCAGGTGCACTTTTTCCTTGAGCATGCCGGGCACCAGCCATTCGCAGCGCGCTGCGGACACCTGGTTCAGCGCATACAAGGGCACCGTCAACGTGACGCCGTCGCGCGGCGTACCGGGTTCGAAGTGATACGACAGCGCCATGCTCAGGCCCGCGACCGTCATGGCCTTGGGGAACAGTTCGGTGGTCACGCCGGCCGCTTCGTGACGCATGAGGTCGTCGCGATTGAGGAACAGCAGCTTGGGATCGGCGTTGGTGGCGTCCTTGTGCCACTTCTCGAAGCCGATGCCGTTGCAGATGTCGGCCGGAATCAATTTGTCGTAGAAGGCGGCGATCAATTCGTCGTCCACCAGCACGTCGAGGCGGCGCGATTTGTGTTCGAGGTTTTCGATCTCGCGCACCAGCTTCTGGTTGTGCGCGAAGAACGGCGCGCGCGTGTCGAAGTCGCCGCCGACCAGCGCATCGCGAATAAAGATCTCACGCGCTTCCTGCGGATTGATCAGGCCGAAATTGATGCGGCGCTGGCTGTAGACGACCAGCCCGTACAAGGTGGCGCGCTCGGAGGCGGTGACCTGGGCGCTGCGTTTTTCCCAGCGCGGCTCGCCCCAGGATTTCTTGAGCAGATGGCCGCCGACGCGCTCCAGCCATTCGGGTTGGATCTGCGCCACGCAACGTGCGTACAGGCGCGAGGTGTCGACCAGCTCAGCCGCGACGATCCATTTGCCGGCTTTCTTCTGCAAGGACGAACCGGGCCAGATGTGGAACTTGATGCCGCGCGCACCGAGGTAATGCGAATCTTCGTCCGACTTGAAACCGACATTGCCGAGCAAGCCGGTCAGCAAGGCGGTATGCAATTGCTCATAGGTCGCCGGCGCTTCGTTCATGCGCCAGCCCTGCTCGCGCACGATGGTCAGCAATTGCGAATGGACGTCGCGCCATTCCCGCAGGCGCAGCTGGGAGAGAAAATTGGCGCGGCAATGGTCTTGCAACTGGCGGTTGGATTTTTTGTGCTCGACGGCTTCTTCGAACCATTTCCAGATCTTGAGGTAACTCTGGAATTCGGACTTCTCGTCGGCAAACTTCTTGTGCGCCTGGTCGGCGGCGGCCTGCGCTTCCATCGGACGATCGCGCGGATCCTGCACCGACAACGCCGACGCGATGATCAGCAATTCAGACAGACAGGCGTTCTCGCGTCCCGCCAAAATCATGCGGCCCACGCGCGGATCGAGCGGCAGTTTGGCGAGCTGGTTGCCGAGCGGCGTCAGTTGGTTGAACTCATCGACGGCGCCGAGCTCTTGCAGCAGTTGATAACCGTCGGCAATCGCGCGGCCCAGCGGCGGCTCGATGAAGGGGAAGGTTTCGACGTCGGCCAGATGCAAGGACTTCATGCGCAGGATGACCGAGGCCAGCGATGAGCGGAGGATTTCCGGCTCGGTGAACTTCGGTCGTTGCAAATAATCCTGCTCGTCGTACAAGCGGATACACACGCCTGCGGCAACACGGCCGCAACGGCCGGCGCGCTGGTTGGCGGCCGACTGCGCGACCGGCTCGATCTGCAGCTGCTCTACCTTGTTGCGGTAGCTGTAACGCTTCACACGCGCCAGGCCCGCATCGACCACGTAGCGGATACCCGGCACGGTCAGCGAGGTTTCGGCGACGTTGGTGGCAAGCACGATGCGGCGCGCGTTGCTGGATTTGAAGACGCGTTCCTGCTCCTGCGCGGACAGGCGCGCGAACAGCGGCAGGATTTCCACATGCGGCGGATGGTGCTTGCGCAGCGCTTCGGCGGCGTCGCGGATTTCGCGCTCGCCGGGCAAAAACACCAGCACGTCGCCGGAACCGATGCGCGCCAGTTCGTCGACGGCGTCGACCACGGCGTCCATCAGGTCGCGCTGGTCGCGATCCTTCTGCGCTTGCGTGGCGCGACCTTCCGCCCTGGCGCGGGCGTTGGCCACTTCCGGCGCGAGATTGCTGCGATCGGCATTGTCGACCGGGCGATAACGGATCTCGACCGGATACAAACGGCCGGACACTTCGATCACCGGCGCCGGCTTGAGCTCGCCATTGACTTCGGTACCGAAGTGACGCGAGAAACGATCGGCGTCGATGGTCGCCGAGGTAATGATGACCTTCAGGTCGGGCCGCTTCGGCAGCAACTGCTTCAGGTAGCCGAGCAGGAAGTCGATGTTGAGGCTGCGTTCGTGCGCCTCGTCGATGATGATGGTGTCGTACTGGCGCAGCAGCGGATCGGTCTGCGTCTCCGCCAGCAGGATGCCGTCGGTCATCAGCTTGACCCAAGCGCCTTTGGTGAGCGTGTCGTTGAAGCGCACCTTGAAGCCGACGTGCTCGCCCGGCGGCGTGCCGAGTTCCTGGGCGATGCGCTTGGCGGTCGACGAGGCGGCGATACGGCGCGGCTGGGTGTGGCCGATCAGGCCCTTTTCGCCGCGACCGAGTTGCAGGCAGATCTTGGGCAGCTGGGTGGTCTTGCCGGAACCGGTCTCGCCGCTGACGATGATGACCTGGTTGGCTTGCAACGCCTCGGCGATTTCCTGGCGGCGGCCGGAGACCGGCAGCTCTTCGGGAAACGTGATCTCGGGCAGCGGGTTGCGGACAGGTGCAGGGCCAGATGTGGCGGCCACTGCTGCGTGCCGGCGATGCGGCGAATCGTTGCGAGGTCCGGATTTAGGGGAATGATTGGTTGCAGACATGACGGCAGGCATTATACCTGCCGTCACGTCCGGCAGCACCGCCGCAATGCGCCTGCAGAGCAATCAGCGGCAAATCAGAAGCGATATTCCAGATTGAGCAGGATGCTGCGCGGATCGCCTGTAGTGAGCACCCGCTTGCTGATACCGCCGGCATAGTAGCGTCGGTTAGCGAGATTCTTCAGGTTCAGCGCGGCGCGGTAGTGCCCTGCCGTGTACGTCAGCGCTGCGTCGGCGACGGCATAGCCCGGAATCTCGTAATGGAAAGAATAGCCGCGCTTGGCCGATTCGGTGCGTCCGCCCAGGCCGACGCTCCAGCCAGGCAGGAAACGATAGGCACCCCACACGCTCAGGCTGTGCCGCGGGACATTGTCCAGCGACATGCCCGTCGTGGCGGGGGTGTTGCGCACCACCCTGGCAAGGGTATTGGCGTAGGCTGCACTCCACTGCCAGCGGCCGATATCGGCCGTGGTCTCGAGCTCGATCCCACGGCTGTTCTGCTCGCCGACCTGCACGCGAAGGCCGTTGTTTAGCGGGTCCGCCGCGAGCACGTTTTTGCGAGTCAGGTCGTAGTAGGCCAGATTAACGCTGACGGCCTCATCCTCGCTCAGCCATTTGACGCCGATTTCGTGCTGGCGCCCGGTTTCCGGATCGAAGGGCTTGCCGTCGCGCGACGAACCGTCCGTCGCTGGCGTGAATGAGGTCGCATAGCTGACGTAAGGGGAAAAACCTGCGCCGATGCGATAGCTGGCGCCGGCGCTACCGCTCATTGCCACATCGGCCTGCTGCACGCGAGTGCCGGCAACATAGTTTTGCAAGTCGTTGCGGACGCTGTCGCGCCTTAGCGCGCCCTGCAGCGTCAGGGCATCGACAGGCTTGTAGTGATCCTGCACGTACAAGCCGCTGCTTAGCGTGCGCGTCAGGCTGTCCTGTGTGACCGGGACATTGCAATCCACGTGGGCGCCGTAGACCGGCTGAAACTGATCGATGGGCGCCACCTTGCAGTTGCTGCTGACGGTACGATCGCGCACCGCATTCAATGCCCATCCTAGACGCAGCTCATGCCGTCCCATCGCCTCGAAGCGATAGCCAAGCGCCGTATCGGCTGCGATCGAGCTCACGTTGAAGTGTTGCCGGCGCGCCTCGCGCGACTGCAGGCGCGCGGACGGCCCCAGCACGCTCGCCAGAAAAACGCCGGTGCCGGTCAGTTCGGTATTGACGACGTGAAAACTCTGCATCAGCGACCATCGAGGGCCGAAGCGATGCTCGAACGCGTAGGCCAGCCGCGTCTGACTGTTCTGGTACGCCTGTGCGCCAGGCTCGCCGGAAAAAAAATCGGCCGGGACTTTGCCGTTGCGGTTGAATAGTATCGAGCCGTAGGGCGATACACCCTGCTGGCGCTGATATTCGCGATGGTTGTGCGTGAGCAAGAAGGTCAGGTCGGTATCGGCACCGAGATCGAGCGTAACCGACGGTGCGATCCAGTAGTGCTTTTGGTAGACCCAGCGCGTCGGATCGCCGCGATCGAGCGCCAGTACGTTCAGCCGCCAGGCCGCCTTGCTGCTGTCGTCGAAGCTGTTGCCGGTATCCAGCGTCAATTGACGGAATGTGTCACTGCCATAGGTAGCGCCGACGTCGGCAAAGAACTCCCGGCGTGGTCGCTTGCTGACCATATTGACGATGCCGCCAGGCTGGACATTGCCGAACAGTACGGAAGCCCCGCCCTTCAACACTTCGATGCGCTCGGCGCCGAACGGCTCCTGCGCCACCCAGTAGGTTGACAGCGGCAAACCGTCGATCACCATCGATTCATTTGCGCGCTGGCCGCGAATGATGACGTCGTCCCAACCGCGCCGGCCGTAAGTGCCGGGCACCACGCCAGCGACGTTGCGCAACGCCTCCGTCAGGCTGACGGCCTGCTGGTCGTCGAGCAGCTTGCGCGTAACAACGCTGACGGAACGTGGCGTATCGGCCAGCGATGCGCCCGACTTCATCGTGCTGACGGCGTGGCGGCCGCGATAGTTGTGCGGATCGCTTTGCTCGTCGCCTTCCGCAACGATGCTGATATCGGGCAAGGTTGTTTCGGCGGCGGTCTGTGCGACGGCGGCACAGGCCGGGAAGCCGCTGCAGGAAGCGGCAAACAATGACCGAATGGGATACTTCAACATGGATACTCTCCGATGGTTAAGTTGATGAAACGCTCGGGCGCCCTGACGGGACACGGCGGACGGAGAAGCGGCAACCGGCAATGACGGCAGGCCCTACGAGACGGGCAAGCAGCAGAATGTTGAGAGAAGGGAGCCGCTATCGCTTTCTTGGTCGACGTGCTGGCGATATGGCTGAGTCAGGCGGGCAAGAGCTGGGTCTTCGCGCGGCAGCGCCACAGGAAGAGCGGCAAGTATCTTGGTGCGGAATGACAGCGTCAATTGCAGGTCGCAAATAGCCGTGAAGATTCGATTTTTTTCACCGCCGATACCGATGTTTGTTCGTCGACGGCTTCTGTCGCCGTCCACCGTACTACGGCAGCTCTGGTTATAATGCGCAACATGGAAAATGACACCGATTTCGCCAGCTTCGTGGCCTGGCTGCGCTCCGTAGCGCCTTATGTCCACGCCTTCCGCGGCAAGACCTTCGTGATCGCCTTCCCGGGCGAGCTGGTCACGGCCGGCGGGCTGGCCGTGCTGGCCCAGGACCTGTCGCTGTTGCACGCGCTGGGCATCCGTATTGTCGTGGTGCACGGCTCGCGACCACAGGTCGAAGAGCAACTGGCGCTGCGTAATGTCGAGGCGCGTTTCCATAACGGCTTGCGCATCACCGATTCGGCTGCGCTGGAATGCGCCAAGGAAGCCGCCGGCGAGTTGCGCCTGGACATCGAAGCGGCCTTCAGCCAAGGCTTGCCCAACACGCCAATGGCGCACGCCGCGATCCGCGTCATTTCCGGCAATTTCGTCACGGCGCGTCCGATGGGCGTGATCGACGGCGCCGACCTGCAACTGACCGGCATCGTGCGTAAAGTCGCAGCCGACACCATCCATCCCATCCTCAACGCCGGCGGCATCGTGCTGCTGTCGCCGCTGGGCTTCTCGCCGACCGGCGAGGCGTTCAACCTGGCGATGGAAGACGTGGCGGTCACCGCGGCCATCGCGCTACGCGCCGAGAAACTGATTTTCCTGAGTGAAACGCCGCTGATGCACGACGCCGGCGGCACCGACATCCGCGAGTTGTCGTCGCACCAGGCCGAAGCCGTGCTGCTGGCCAACTTCCTGCCGCCGGACGCCGCCTTCTACCTGAAGAGCGCGGTCAAGGCCTGCAACGCCGGCGTCTCGCGCGCGCACATCGTGCCGTTCGCCACCGACGGCTCGGTGCTGCTGGAGCTGTTCACGCATGACGGCATCGGCACCATGATCACCTACGAGAACCTGGAAAGCCTGCGCGAAGCCACCATCGAAGACGTCGGCGGCATCCTCAAGCTGATCGAGCCGCTCGAAGCCGACGGCACGCTGGTCAAGCGCGGCCGCGAACTGATCGAGCGCGAGATCCACTACTTCTCGGTGATCGAGCATGACAACGTGATTTTCGGCTGCGCCGCGCTTTATCCTTTCCCCAAGGAAAGAATGGGCGAAATGGCCTGCCTGACCGTCAATCCGGAAGTCCAGGCGCAGGGCGACGGCGAGCGTATCCTCAAGCACATCGAAACGCGCGCGCGCGAATCGGGGCTGACCAAATTGTTCGTGCTCACCACGCGCACCTCGCACTGGTTCCTGCGGCGCGGCTTCGTGCCGGCCACCGTGGACGACCTGCCGAAGGACCGCCAGCACATGTACAACTGGCAACGCAAGTCGCTGGTGCTGATCAAGAATCTATAATGTCGGGATCAGGACGTGAGGCTGCACGCGAGATTGGCATATCGTGCACTCAACCGCTGAATCTTCTTTCGAAGCGGCGCGCCTCTCCTGTCTTCCCTGAATACGTCATCAATGTTTTAACCAAGGAATCAACATGGCACGCATGATCCACTGCATCAAACTGAACAAGGAAGCCGAAGGCCTCGACTTTCCGCCGTACCCAGGCGAACTGGGCAAGCGCATTTACGAAAGCGTCTCGAAGGAAGCCTGGGCCGGCTGGCTCAAGCACCAGACCATGCTGGTCAATGAAAACCGCCTGATGCTGGCCGATGCACGCGCGCGCAAGTACCTGGCGGTACAGATGGAAAAGCATTTCTTCGGCGAAGGCGCCGACGCAGCGCAAGGCTACGTCCCGCCGCCAGGCGACTGAACTGCACGCTGAATCGTACTCCCGCGGTTCAGGTGCATCACGCCGCCTGGACCGCCTCTCTCCTTCCTGCCTCCCACCTGCTTTATTTTCGCTGCGGATATTTCCCGCGCCAGCCCGGTCTTATCCCGGTCTCAACGGCTTTGTCCTGCATTCCGTAGAATAGCCGTCACGCCTCCCCTTCGATCATCCCTCAGGAAAACATGTCCCTGCTTCGCCCCGCTTCACTGGCCCGCTGCCTGCTCCCCTTGTTCCTGACCGCCGGCGGCGCCCATGCGCTGGCCCAAACCCAGCCCCCGCCACCGCTGCCGCTGCCCTCCGGCGTCAGCCAGGGGCCATCGGCCGAGGGCATTACCGAATACCGCTTCGGCAACGGCTTCAAGCTGCTGCTGATGCCGGACGCCAGCAAGCCGACCGTGACCGTCAACATGACCTACCTGGTCGGCTCGCGCCAGGAGAACTACGGCGAAACCGGCATGGCGCATTTGCTGGAACACCTGATGTTCAAAGGCACGCCGCAACATGGCGCGATCCCGCAAGAGTTCAGCAAGCGCGGCATGAGCTTCAACGGCACCACCTCGCTGGACCGCACCAACTATTACGAATTCTTCCCGGCCGGCGATGACAACCTGCAATGGGCCATCGCCATGGAAGCTGACCGCATGCTCAATTCCTTCATCGCGCAGAAGGATCTCGACAGTGAAATGACGGTGGTGCGCAACGAGTTCGAGAGCGGTGAAAACTCGCCGAGCTCGGTGATGGTCAAGCGCATGCAAAGCGTCGCCTTCGACTGGCACAACTATGGCAACTCGACGATCGGCAACCGTAGCGACATCGAGCACGTGAAGATCGAGAACCTGCAGGCCTTCTACCGCACCTACTACCAGCCTGACAACGCGGTGCTGCTGGTGGCGGGGAAATTCGATCCGGCCAAGGTGCTGGCCTGGGTCGATCGCAGCTTCGGCAAGATGCCGAAACCGGCACGCGCGCTGCCCACGTTCTGGACGGTTGAACCGACCCAGGACGGCGAGCGCCAGTTCACCATCCGCCGCAGCGGCGATGTGCAACTTGTCTATGTCGGCTACAAGATCCCGTCCGGCATCCATGTCGATTCCGATGCCGCCGGCGTCGCCGCCGACATCCTGGCCGACACGCCCAACGGCCGCCTGCACAAGCTACTGGTGGAAACCGGCAAAGCCAGCGCGATCGTGCAGTTCCAGCTCAGCGGCTACGCACCGGGGCTGCAGATCATCGGCGCAGTGGTCAAGAAAGGCGAGCCGCTGGAACCGGTGCGCCAGGCGCTGACCGAGGCCGTCGAATCGTTCGCAACCACGCCTCCGACCGACGCTGAAATGGCGCGTGTACGCGTGTCCAACGCCAACGGCTATGAGCGTCTGCTGAGCGATCACCAGCGCATCGGCATCTCCTTGTCGAACGTGCTGGCGCTGGGCGACTGGCGCCTGCTGTTCGCCGGACGCGACCAGGTCGATACGATGAGCGCACGGCAAGTCGCCGACGCCGCCGCAAAATACTTCCGCCGCGACAACCGCACGGTGGGACTGTTCATTCCTGAAGACCAGCCGCAACGCAGCGACATTCCGGCCGCGCCGACCGTGGAGAGCGCGCTGCAATCGTACCGTCCACGCGCGGCGATCGCGACCGGCGAGGCTTTCGATACCTCGCCCGCCAACCTTGACCTGCGCACCACGCAATTGCGCGTGGGCGGGCTCAAGCTTGCCCTGTTGCCCAAGAAGACGCGCGGCCAGACCGTGTCGGTGCGCATCAAGCTGAACTGGGGCGATGAAAAGACCTTGTTCGGCAAGAAGACCATCGCGGCCATGACCGGCGAGATGCTGTCGCGCGGCAGCATGTCCATGACGCGCGAACAATTGGCGGATGAATTTGCCCGCCTCAAGATCGCCGGCGGCGTGTACAACTTCCAGACCACGCGCGACAATCTTGATGCGGCGCTGAAGCTGATGGCCGACATCCTGCAGCATCCGCGCTTCGACCCGGCCGAGTTCGAACAATTGCGCAAGCAGGTGCTGGTCAGCCTGGAGTCGTCGCGCAACGATCCCACCGAACGCGCCTCCGAAGCCTTGTCGCTGCACTTCGATCACTACCCTCCCGGGGACTGGCGCGCGGCGCGCACGCTGGACCAGCGCATCGCCGCCGTGCAGGCACTGACACTCGACGATGTAAAAAACTTTCATCGGGATTTTTACGGCGCCTCCGCCGGTGAAATCGCCATCGTCGGCGACTTCGATGCCGATACCACCGCGCGCGTGATTCAGAAAACGCTGGCCGGCTGGAAGAGTGCCGCGCCGTATCAACGCGTGCTGCAGGACTACGCCGAGGTGGCGCCCACGCGCCAATTCATCAATACGCCCGACAAGGAAAACGGCACCTACCTGGCAAAACTCGGCCTGGATATCCGCGACGAGGACGCCGACTACCCCGCATTGGTGGTCGCCAATTACCTGATCGGCGGCGCCAGCATGAAGTCGCGCCTGGCCGACCGCGTGCGCCAGCGTGAAGGCTTGTCTTACAGCATCGGCACCTCGCTGGCTGTGGGCGCACTCAGCAACGCCGGCCAGTTCGGCATCGGCGCCATCGCCGCACCGCAAAACCTGGAGAAGGTCGATACCGCGATCCGTGAAGAATTGCAGCGCCTGATCGCGGAAGGCTTTAGCGCAGATGAACTGGAGCGCGCCAAGTCCGGCATCCGCCAGCAACGCGAACAGTCGCGCGCGCAGGACGACACCATCAGCACCGGCTGGGTCAACCTGCTCGACCTCGATCGCAGCTATGCCTGGGCGGCGCAACTGGATACGCGCATTGCCGCACTGACGCTGGACCAGCTCAACGACACATTGCGCAAAAGGATAGTGCCGGCGAAGATGAGCGTGGCGATTGCGCGGGATGAGGGGAAGGCGAAGCCTTGATTGCTTGATGATCCCAATGAAAAAGCCGCCCTCGTCGGGCGGCTTTTCATTGGACATACACGTCACACGGCGATCAGAACTCCAGTTTTTTCACCCCATCAGCCGTACCCAGCAAACAGACATCGGCACCTTGCCGTGCAAACAAGCCTACGGTCACGACGCCGACGATGTTGTTGATCGCCGCTTCAATCTCGGCCGGTTCAGTGATGCTCAGTCCCACCGCATCGAGGATATGGCAGCCGTTGTCGGTCACCAGCGGCTTGCCGTCCTTCATGCGCAACTTCGCCTCGCAACCGAGCGCGGACAACTTGCGCGCCGCCACGCTGGTCGCCATTGGAATCACTTCCACCGGCAGCGGGAACTTGCCCAGCACGTCGACCAGCTTGGAGCCGTCGGCGATGCAGACGAACTTCTGCGCCACCGAGGCCACGATCTTTTCGCGCGTCAATGCCGCACCGCCGCCCTTGATCATCGCGCCCTTGGCATCGATCTCGTCGGCGCCGTCGATGTAGACCGGCATGGTGTCGACGTCGTTGAGGTCGAACACCTTGATGCCGTGGCCGCGCAGGCGCTCGGCGGTGGCTTCCGATGACGCCACGGCGCCCTTGATGCGGCCCTTGATCTTGGCCAGTTCGTCGATGAAGAAGTTGGCGGTCGAGCCGGTGCCGACGCCGATGATTTCGCCGTCGACCACGTAGTCGATGGCGGCGCGGGCTACCGCTTGTTTGAGTTCGTCTTGAGTCATGACTATGAACAATGAATGGTTAAAACAACTTAGTGGGAATCTTCGGGCTTCTCGTCCAGCGTCTCGAACAAGGCGATCTGCAGGCGCGAGTGCAGCTTGATCAGCTTGCTCCACAACAACCACAGCAGCCCCGCCGCGCCCAGCAGCACGAAGGCCAGCAGGTTGAGCGGCGGCAAGATGCTGGCGCTCAGGACAAAGATCAGCAGCATGATACCGAGAATCGACATCACCGGTATCACTTCGGAAATCACACGACGCGCGCCGGAGGTGTAGGCGCCGGCGAATTCCGGCTTGACCCCGACTTCGGCCAGCAGCATGGCCAGCGCCTGCAGCTTGCGATAGGTCGCGATCAGGAACGGCAGCGATAATACCAGAGCGCCGCCCCAGATCACGGCTTTGCGCACTTGTTCATCGCCGATCCAGGTCGACAGCCAGCCGCCGAGGCCGTCGACGAAGAAGGCGCCGCAGAGGAAGATCGCCACCACCAGCGCGATGTTGACCAGGACCTGCACCAGGATGCGCCGGATGATTTTGCTGATCTCGGCCTTCTCGCCTTGCGGCTGCAGGCTTTCCAGCCAACTCGCATACATGCCGAAGATGCCGGAAATCTTTTTCGGCACCAGTTCTACTGCCCTGGCCGAGAGCGGATCGGCGGCCTTGATCAGGTAAGGCGTGAGCAGCGCGGTCACAGCCGACACCGCCACGACGATCGGGTACAGGAAATCGCTGGTGACCTTGAGGCTGACGCCGAGCGCGGCGATGATGAACGAGAACTCGCCGATTTGCGCCAGTCCCATGCCCACGCGCATCGGCGTGCGGCCGCCGTGGCCGGCCAGGAAGGTGCCGATGCCGCAGCTGAACAGTTTGCCGAACACCACGGCGAAGGTGATGACCGTGATCGGCAGCCAATATTCGGCCAGCACGTTGGGATCGAACAGCAGGCCGATAGCGACGAAGAAGATGGCGCTGAACATGTCGCGGATCGATTCGATGATGCGTTCGATGCGGTGGATCTGGCGCGATTCGGCCATCACCGCGCCGACCAGGAAGGCGCCCAGGGCGACGCTGTACTCCAGCTTCATGACCAGCAGGCAAAAGCCGAACAGGATCCCCAGCACGGTCACCAGCAGCATCTCGTTGCTCTTGAAGCGGGCGACGTAGTTGAGCAGGCGCGGCACGATCAGGATGCCGACCACCAGCGACACCACCATGAATAGCAGCAGCTTGCCGACCGTATTGACGACTTCGCCGGAATCGACCGAACCGCTGGTGGCGATGCCCGACAGCAGCGCGATCATGCCGATGGCGAGAATGTCTTCGACGATCAGGATGCCGAAGATGATCTGCGCGAACTTCTCGTTCTTCATGCCGAGCTCGTTGAGCGCCTTGACGATGATGGTGGTTGACGACACCGCCAGCATGGCGCCGAGGAAGACCGCGTCCATGGTCTTCCAGCCGAAGTAGATGCCGATTTCGTAGCCGATCCAGATCATCAGCATGATCTCGGCGACGGCCGCCACCACGGCGGTGGCGCCGACCTTGGCCAGTTTCTTGAGGCTGAACTCCAGGCCCAGCGAGAACAGCAGGAAGATCACCCCCAGCTCGGACAGGATGTGAACGGTCTTGTCGTCCTGGATCAGGTTGAACGGCGGCGTATGCGGACCGATGATGACGCCGGCCACGATGTAGCCCAGCACCACCGGCTGCTTGAAACGGTTGAACACGACGGTGACGACGCCGGCGATCAGCATGATCACGGCAAGGTCCTGGATAAACAGTTCAACAGCGTGCATGCGTACGATTCCCCTTCAGGTCTGCCGCCAGGCGGCATGGTGGATGATGTATGACTGGCTTGTGGCAGATGCCGGGCCAGTTTTCGGATTGGACGGGCCATGCTTGCCGTCGGCGCAGCGATGCGTCGAAACGCCATGACCAAATTGGATTCGCGCCTTGACCGGGCCGGCACGAAACTGATCCCGACCGGGTTCGCGGAGAGGATTCGCTGCTGACAGCGGAGGTGCGGCTTGGTTCGGCTTAGTCAGGTTCCTGCAGCCGATAGTGAATGCGACGATTGGATTTGGTGCACCGGATAAAGTTGCTGCACCGTATCGTCGCTGGCAGGCGCAAAGTTAGCACAGACGAGGAGCGCTCTGCAAATTTTATCGAGATGCGGACAGTCAATGGATCGTCAATATCGGCGCGGGTCGGCGCATCTCCCGTCGATGAGATGCCCGCAAAAAAACAGCGCAGGCACAGAAAGTGCTAAGAAGTTGGCTTTGCTGCTGCGCCCTACTCCGGCACACGCACCTGAATTTCGGCAGCTTTTTCGTCAAACGCGATCCGTGTGGCGAACTTGGCTCGCTTCATCGGGA
>Ga0308165_1000820_pt1 | contig 49086 bp, 42 predicted proteins | sample PhyWR2_FD_201032 | JGI IMG/M metagenome (GOLD analysis project Ga0308165, IMG submission 201032) | Phyllosphere microbial communities from UC Gill Tract Community Farm, Albany, California, United States - DLSLW.R2 | ecosystem: Host-associated > Plants > Phyllosphere > Unclassified | place: USA... | reverse complement strand
GCAGACCTATTTTCAGGACCTGGAAGGCGAGGTGCCGGACCGCGTGTACGAGATGGTAGTGCGCATGGTGGAGCGCCCGATGCTGGAAGTGGTGATGAACCACGCCGACAACAACCAGTCACGGGCCGCCGAGTGGCTGGGCCTGAACCGCAACACGCTGCGCAAGAAGCTGGTCGAGCACAAGATGCTCTGACCCGCGCCCTGATTTCAGTGCTGCTTGCGCCCGCTGCGCAAGCGGCACAAGCCTGTTTCCATTCTTGAAGTGATTGACATGAAAGCCCTGATTTCCGTTTCCGACAAAACCGGTATTGTCGAATTTGCCCAGGCCCTGCATGCGCTGGGCGTGCAGCTGCTGTCGACCGGCGGCACCGCCAAGCTGCTGGCCGACAAGGGCCTGCCTGTGACCGAGGTGGCCGAGGTCACCCGCTTCCCCGAAATGCTGGATGGCCGCGTCAAGACCCTGCACCCGATGGTGCACGGCGGCCTGCTGGCCCGCCGCGACCTGCCCGAGCACATGGCTGCACTGAAGGAACACGGCATCGAGACCATCGACCTGCTGGTGGTCAACCTCTACCCGTTTGAAGCGACCGTGGCCAAGGCCGGCTGCACGCTGGCCGATGCGATCGAGAACATCGACATTGGCGGCCCGGCAATGGTGCGCTCCGCCGCCAAGAACTGGAAGGATGTCGGTGTGATCACCGCCGCCGACCAGTACGACGCCGTGCTCGCCGAGCTCAAGGCCGGCGGCAAGCTGTCCAACAAGCTGCGCTTTGCCCTGTCGGTGGCGGCATTCAACCGCATCAGCCAGTACGATGGCGCGATCAGCAACTACCTGTCGTCGGTCACGTTCGAAGACGAAAAGCTGTCCGAGGAATACGTGCCCGAGCGTGCCGCCTTCCCCGGCCAGAGCAACAGTCAGTTCATCAAGATCCAGGACCTGCGCTATGGCGAAAACAGCCACCAGCAAGCTGCCTGGTACCGCGATCTGTACCCCGCACCCGGCTCGCTGGCCACGGGCGTGCAACTGCAAGGCAAGGAGCTGAGCTACAACAACATCGCCGATGCCGATGCCGCCTGGGAATGCGTCAAGAGCTTCGAGGTGCCGGCCTGCGTCATCGTCAAGCACGCCAACCCCTGCGGTGTTGCCGTGGGTGCCGATGCATTGGAAGCCTATTCCAAGGCCTTCCAGACCGACCCGACCAGCGCCTTTGGCGGCATCATCGCCTTCAACCGCGCCGTGGACAAGGCAGCGGCAGAGGCTGTATCCAAGCAGTTCGTCGAAGTGCTGATGGCCCCCGACTTCAGCGCCGAGGCGCTGGAGATCTTCAAGTCCAAGGTCAATGTGCGCCTGATGAAGATTGCACTGCCCGCTGGCGGCAACAGCGACTGGGAGCAGGGCCGCAACGCCATTGAGTCCAAGCGCGTGGGCTCAGGCATCCTGCTGCAATCGGCCGACAACCATGAGTTGCAACTGGCGGATCTGAAGGTCGTGACCGTCAAGCAGCCCACCCCGCAGGAACTGCAGGACCTGCTGTTCGCGTGGAAGGTGGCCAAGTTCGTCAAGTCCAATGCCATCGTGTTCTGCAAGAACGGCATGACCATGGGTGTGGGCGCGGGCCAGATGTCGCGCCTGGATTCGGCCCGTATCGCATCGATCAAGGCGGAAGCGGCCAAGCTGTCGCTGCAGAACACCGTGGTGGCGTCGGATGCCTTCTTCCCTTTCCGCGACGGCCTGGATGTGGTGGTCGATGCCGGCGCCACCTGCGTGGCCCAGCCTGGTGGCTCGATGCGCGACCAGGAAGTGATCGCCGCCGCCGACGAGCGCGGCGTGGCGATGGTATTTACTGGCGTGCGCCACTTCCGCCATTGATGGCAAGGCGGTACCCGCCAGGGTGCTGCCACCGCTGGCTGCAGGCCGATCCGGCCTGCAGCCCCGATACGCCGGCCATCTTCGGGTTCGCCGGCTTGTTTTCTGCGCCGGGCCCCGGCCCCTTCCACCATGAGCGAACCACAGCACCAAGACCCGCCTCCCGCCTCCGATCCGGACAGTGACCCGCCGCGCCGCTCGCGCTGGCTGGGTGTGCTGATCGTTGCATTTGCGCTGGTGGTGGGCCTGGGCATGTTCAATATCGGGCGCCTGATCATCCGGCCCAAGCCCGAGGTGACGGCCGCTGACCGCCTGATCGAGGCCAGCCCCCGGCTGCAGCAGGGCCGCGAGCTGGTCACCCGCAGCAGCGACTGCATGCGCTGCCACACGATGGAGCTGGATGTCGTGGGCCCGGGTTTTCGCAACATCGCCAAGCGCTATGCCGACCGTGACGATGCCGTTCCCTATCTGGCGCGCAAGATCCGCGAGGGAAGCGTCGGCGAGTGGGGCCGTATCGTGATGCCACGCCATCCGCAGGTCACGCAGGAGCAGGCCGAACTGATGGCTGGCTGGCTGATGGCCCTGCGCCCCGCCAACGCGCCTGCCGCCAGTCCGCCTTGAGCGCCTGTCGGACCGGCTGCACGAGCCCGCTGCTGCAGCGGGCTTTTTTGCGTCCGGCGGCAATGTCCGTAGACAGGGTCTGGAAAGGCCATGCTTTGTAAAGCAAATCTGCGATACTGCAGCGACATAGACCTGAAGGAGGATGCATGAACTTTCCCGAATACGCCGGACACGGCGGTGGCCTGACCGAGGCGAACAGCCGAGGCCAATTCATCAAGGCGGCCTACAGCCATCTGGCCGTCGCCATCTTGGCTTTTGCCGTGCTGTCGTTTGGCCTGTACGCCAGCGGTGCATCGTTTGCGATGCTCAAGATGCTGGGCGTGAGCAAGTGGGGCTGGCTGGCCGTCATGGGCGCCTTCATGGTGGTCGGCTGGCTGGCGACCAATGCCGCCGACAATTCGGAAAGCACCGGCGTGCAGTACCTGGCGCTGGGCGGATTTGTGTTTGCCGAATCGCTGATCTTCGCCCCGATGCTGGCCATGGCCAGCATCATTGCCCCCGGCTCGATCCAGGCGGCCTCGATTGCCACCCTGGCGTTGGTGGCGGGCCTGACCTTCACGGCCTTTACCAGCAAGAGGGACTTCTCCTTCCTGGGCGGCTTCCTGAAGATCGGTGGCCTGGTGGCGATTGGCATCATCCTGGCCGGTGTCGTGTTCGGCTTCAAGCTGGGCATCTGGTTCTCCGGCGCGATGGTGCTGTTTGCCGGCGCTTGCGTGCTGTATGACACCTCGCAGATCATGCGCCACTACCCGGCAGACCGTCCCGCTGGCGCGGCCCTGCACCTGTTCGCATCGGTGGCCCTGCTGTTCTGGTACGTGCTGCGCCTGATCATGCAACTGGGTGGCAGCGACGACTGATCGCCTGCGGCAGACAACAAAAAACCTCGGCACGCCGAGGTTTTTTTATGCCCGCCAGAGACGGGCGGCCAGGCAGCGGAGGGCGCTTACAAGGTCTTGAAGACGTCGCGGGCTGCTTCGATCGTCGCCTGGATGTCGGCATCGGTATGGGCGCTGCTGACAAAGCCCGCTTCGTACAGCGCCGGCGCAAAGTAGTGGCCGCGCGCGAGCATGCCGTGGAAGAACTTGTTGAACAGCGGCTTGTCGCTCTTCATCACCGCTTCGTAGTGGCTGGGCAGCTCGGGCAGCAGGAAGAAGCCGAACAGGCCGCCCTGGTGGTCCACGCTGAAGGGAACGCCTGCGGCATCGGCCTCGGCCTTGAGGCCGGCCATCAGCTGGCCGGTCTTCGCATGCAGCGCTTCATGGAAGCCCGGCTGGCTGATCAGCGACAGGGTCTGCAGACCACAGGCCGTGGCAATCGGGTTGCCCGACAAGGTGCCGGCCTGGTAGACCGGGCCCAGCGGCGAGAGCTTTTCCATGATCTCGCGGCGCGCGCCAAAGGCGGCCATCGGCATGCCGCCGCCAATCACCTTGCCCAGCACGGTGATGTCGGGCTTGAAGCCGGGGATCTGCTGCGCATACAGGCTTTGCGCGCTGCCCAGTGCGACACGGAAACCGGTCATCACCTCGTCGTAGATCAGCAAGGCGCCATGTTCCTTGGTCAGCTCGCTGATGCGGCGGGTAAAGGCGGTGCTGGCGCGCACAAAGTTCATGTTGCCGGCAATCGGCTCCATGATCACGCAGGCGATCTGGCCGTCGTACTTGGCAAAGGCTTCTTCGAGCTGGCCGATGTCGTTGTATTCCAGAACGATGGTGTCCTGCACCACCTGGGCGGGCACCCCTGCCGAAGACGAGGCGCCAAAGGTCGCCAGGCCCGAGCCGGCCTTGACCAGCAGCGCATCGGCATGGCCGTGGTAGCAGCCGTTGAACTTGATGATCTTGTTGCGGCCGGTATAGCCGCGCGCCAGGCGAATCGCGCTCATGCCCGCCTCGGTGCCGGAGCTGACCAGGCGCACCATGTCCATCGACGGCATGAGCTTCAGGATGGCTTCAGACAGTGCGATCTCGCGCTCGGTGGGAGCACCGAAGGAAAAGCCTTCGAGCAGCGCAGCCTGCACGGCGCTCAGCACCTGCGGGTGGCCATGGCCCAGGATCATCGGGCCCCAGGAGCCGATGTAGTCCACATAGCGTTTGTCATTGGCATCAAACAGGTGCGCGCCTTGCGCGCGGGCGATGAAGGCCGGCGTGCCGCCTACGGCATTGAAAGCCCGCACGGGCGAATTCACGCCGCCGGGGATCACCTGGCGGGCACGTTCAAACAATTGGGCGTTTTTATCCATCGTCATAAGGGCTCACATCTACTCTGGCCTTGGATTGTCGGCCAAGCGGGTGCCTGGGGCTGTCAATCCGGTATTCACTGCACTGGAATAGGCAGGCTTTGAACTCAGAGCGGGCGAGTGTGGAGCGCGTCGCTCTCATCCCCATCCGCGCTGCCGTCATCTACTACGTCCTCGTCATCGGCATGCACCCAGAAGAGACGGTCAGGCACGGTCTTGCCCATGCCGGGGCGCAGGCCTCCCTCCAGGCATTTGTCGAGGTAGGTCATTGCTTCGGCGGTCGCGTCGCTCAGCGGCACCTCGGTGGCCAGCAAGGCCGTGAGCGCCGCGCTCAAGGTGTCGCCTGCGCCGATGTACTCGGTCTCGAAAAGCTCGAACTCGCCGCTGCCGTACACGGTGTCGGCCGAGGCGAGCACGTTTTCCACATGCTGGTCATGGGCGGGGATGCCGGTCACCAATACAAAGGGCACACCATGGTCGGCGGCGGCCTTGGCCAGGTCACGGGGGCTGGGGTGGTGCTCGGAGGTGCGGTCGGGCAGCAGCCAGCGCCATAGCAGGCCATAGGCACCGACCAGCACCGTCACCTGGGGCAGCAGCAACTCCTGGTACGCGTCGAGATAGTCGTCGATCAGTTCGCTGTCCCACCAGGCCATGCCGGCGACATAGGCGACGACCGGTACATCGGGGTAGTCATTGGTTACTTCCGCACACACGCGTACATTTTCAATTGATCCCAGAAAGCCCAGTTTGATCGCGCGGATGGGAATGTCCTGCAATACGGTCTGCGCCTGTTGCTGAACTGCATCATCGGACAGCGCATAAAAGTCGATGGTGTCGAGCGTATCGCGGATCAATGCACCCGTGACGACGGTGCAGGGGTGTCCTCCCATCGACGCCACGGCCAGCGCATCGGCATTGGTGCCGCCTGCGCCGCTGGGGTCATTGGCGTTGATGCAGAGGATGCTGGCGGTATCAATCGTCGCGGCCAACGTGCTTTCACTCGGGCTGGATTCTGGCTGGTTTGTCAAGGAGGATGTCATAGGTCAACGAGATAAAGCACATTGATGCAGGAATCACCGTTAAATCTGTGTTGAAAAGCTACAATCGTTGCATTCTATGTAAAGCCTCTGTAAGCTTTTCAAAATTAGGAGCAGGGACGACGGATGCAGTGTACGCGCTGTGGTGCAAAATGCACCTCCAGCACATGCGGATTCGTCGAAGAAAAATTGCCATAGGGCGTATGTGTTCAATGCAAACGGGTGGGAGGGGCTATGTCAGCCTTGGCTGCCGCGTGCATTCGCATTTCATGACATGCAATGAGGAGGGTGGCCGGTGACAGTTTCCGCAGACAACTTCAAGGTATTGGTGGTTGACGATAGCAATACCATTCGCAGAAGTGCTGAGATTTTTCTGAAGCAAGGCGGCTACGAGGTGCTGCTCGCTGAAGACGGCTTCGATGCCCTCTCCAAAATCAACGATTTCAAGCCGGACATGGTGTTTTGCGACATCCTGATGCCCAAACTGGACGGCTACCAAACCTGCGCCATCGTCAAGCGCAATGATGCTTTCGCATCTACACCCGTGGTCATGTTGTCGTCCAAGGACGGCGTTTTCGACAAGGCCCGGGGACGCATGGTGGGATGTGAAGACTACCTCACCAAGCCATTTACCAAAGATCAATTACTGGAAACCGTCGGACGTTTCGTTGCCGAACGTTAAGGAGGGGTCGTGCCTATTCAAAAAGTTCTTATCGTTGATGACTCAAAAACCGAATTGATGTTTTTGAGCGATCTGCTTGTACGCCAGGGTATGGTGGTGCGCACTGCGCAAAATTCGGACGAGGCGATGCTGCGCCTGGCGGAAGACCGGCCCGACCTGATCCTGATGGACGTCGTGATGCCCGGGCAGAACGGCTTTCAGCTGACCCGCCTGATCACCCGCAGCCCGGAGTATGCGGATATCCCGATCATCATGTGCACCAGCAAGAACCAGGAAACCGACCGGGTCTGGGGCATGCGCCAGGGCGCACGTGGCTATGTGACCAAGCCGGTGGATCCGGCCGAACTCAAGGCCAAGATCGAGGCACTGGGATAAGGCATGGCACAGCGCGAAGACTTGCGAGAGCTGCAAACCCGGCTGGCCGATCGTCTGAGCCAGGCACGCAACCAGACGGCGGTCGGTGCCTCGTGGCTGGCAGTCAAGATCAGTGGCCGGAACTTTCTGCTGCCTTTGAGCCAGTCCGGCGAAGTGCTGGGCTGGAGCGGGGTGGAGCCTGTGCCCTACACCAAACCCTGGATGCTCGGTGTGACCAGCATCCGGGGTATTTTGTTGACGGTGGTGGATCTGGCCCGCATGCTGGGCCTGCCTGTCGCACGCAGCGAACAGGTGTTTGCCGGGGCCTCGGTCGTCGCGCTCAACCCCATGATGGGCGTCAATGCCGCCCTGTTTGTCGAGCAGCTGGAAGGCTTGCGCGGCAGCAATGACTTCGCGCATTCCAAAGACAAGCCGGCCGATGCGCCGGAATTTTTTGGTGCGCTCTATACATCCGCCAGTGGCGAGCAGTGGCAGGAACTCAACCTGCAGCTGCTGGCCAATGCGCCCGATTTTCTCGATATCACGGTTTAGTGCGGGGCTTCCGCGGCTTCATCCCTTTCGGTATTTGTATGTTCAACAAACTATTCAAACGCAAAGAAGACGTGGCAGACCCAGGCGTCAGCATCTTCCCAGATGGTGACCAGGTGATGCTCTCCGAAGGCTCGACCGGTGACGGCGTGTCCCCCGCCAAGACGGCGGCCAATGTATCCGGCGCTGCGGTGCAGGACGATTACATGGCCCAGCTGGTCGAGGGCGAGACCGCCGCCGACGATCTGGTGACGCTGCCGGTGCTGGGTGCGGCACCGGCTGCCAAACACCAAAAGACCCTGCTGACCATCGTCATCGTGGGTCTGGTGGTGTTCTTTGCGCTGGCGGTGTGGGCGATCTTGCAGTCGCGCACCACAGGCGGCCAGCTGGCAGCCACCGGCCAGGCCTTGACCCAGTCGCAGCGACTGGCCAAATCGGTGGGTCAGGCGGTCAACGGCAATGAGCAGGCATTTGCCGAAGTGGCAGAAGCCTCGTCGATTCTGAAGAAGAACATCGATGGCCTGAACTCCGGCTCGGAAGACCCGGCGATCAAGGCGCTGGGCAGTTCCTACGCCGAGGTGCTGGCGCCGCTGGTGGAAGCCTCGGACCGCACCGCGAGCAAGAGCGATGCCGTGGTCAAGCAAAAAGCCTCGCTAGTCGCGATGAACAAGGACTTGCAGGCGATTCACAAGAACACGCAGACCCTGCTTGAGCTGAGCGAGGCGGTGGTCAGCCTGAAGCTCCAGCAAGCGGCTCCGCCCGCTGAAATCGCCGCAGCCAGCCAGCTGGCGATGCTGACCCAGCGTATCGGCAAGTCGGCCAACGACTTCCAGAGCGCCTCGGGTGCCAATGCCGAGGCGGTGTTTCTGCTGGGCAAGGACTTGAACACCTTCAAGGAAATCGTCGCCGGTCTGCTCAACGGCAGCGCCGAGCTGCGCCTGAGCCCCGCCCGCGAAGGCGCCGTGCGCGACAAGCTGCAGGAACTCTCGTCCCAGTACGACATCACGTTGAAGGATGGCTCGGCGGTGCTGAGCAACCTCAAGGGCATCTCGGAAGCCCGTGAGGCCGAAGTCTCGATCCAGTCGGCCAGCGATCCGCTGCGCAAGGGCCTGGAAGCACTGCAGGCGGACCTGAACAGCTGGTCCGACCGCATCTGGCTGTACCTGGTGGGTATCGTGCTGGCAGCGTTGCTGGTGGGCCTGGGTGTGTGGGGCCTGGTGCGCCTGCAGCTGGCAGACAGCTTGAACCGCCGCCGCGCTGCAGAATCGCTGCAACAGGAAGCAACCCGCCAGGAGCAGGAGGCCAAGCGTCTCAATGATGCCAACCAGGCTGCCATTTTGCGGCTGATGAACGAGTTGCAGTCCGTCGCTGAAGGGGATCTGACCCAGGAAGCGACCGTGACGGAAGACATCACCGGCGCGATTGCCGACTCGGTGAACTACACGGTGGAAGAGCTGCGCATGCTGGTGGGCAGCGTGCAGAACACGGCGACCCGCGTGGCACAGACCACGTCGACCGTGGACTCCACGTCGACCGAGCTGCTGGCTGCGTCGACCGAGCAACTGCGTGAGATTCGCGAAACCGGCAAGTCGATTCTCGACATGGCGACCCGTATTAACCTCGTGTCGTCACAGGCGCAGGAATCGGCTTCGGTGGCGCGCAAGTCGCTGATGGCGGCCGAGTCGGGCCTGCAGGCGGTGGAAAACGCGATCGGTGGTATGAACTCGATCCGGGACCAGATCCAGGACACATCCAAGCGCATCAAGCGCCTGGGTGAGTCCTCGCAGGAGATTGGTGAAATTACCGACCTGATCTCGGACATTACCGAACAGACCAACGTGCTGGCATTGAATGCGGCCATTCAAGCGGCCTCCGCCGGTGAAGCCGGCCGCGGCTTCTCGGTGGTGGCCGAGGAAGTGCAGCGTCTGGCTGAGCGCTCGGCCGATGCAACGCGCCAGATCTCGGTGCTGGTGAAGGCGATTCAGACCGACACCCAGGACGCGGTGGCCGCTATGGAGCGCTCGACCCAGGGTGTGGTGGAAGGGGCCCGTCTGTCGGACAGCGCCGGTACGGCACTGGCGGAAATTGACCGCGTTTCGCGTGAGCTGGCAGATCTGATTCAGCAGATTTCCCGTTCTGCGTCCGACGAAGCAGTTCAGGCCAACGATGTGGCAGAGAATATCCAGCATATCTTTGCGGTGACGGAGCAGACCAGTGATGGCACCCGTACCACAGCGCAGCAGGTGCGTGAGCTGTCGCAAATGGCCGAGGAACTGCGCCAGTCGGTGTCTCGGTTCAAGATTGCCTGACCCATGCCTGCTGTTTCATTTTGACCCGCAATCGGGGACTGTTGCATGTCTATAGCTATCGAAAATAAAGCGGAAAACGCACAGCCAACAGAAGAGAGGGATCTCGGGCCATTGGCGTGGATCAATGACGAGGTTCGCCGGTCACTGGAATCCACGGTCAAGGCGTTGCTTCGTTACAGCCGGGATGTGGAAGCGGCCAAGGTATCGGACCTGGAGGCGATCGACACCACCGGTATCCGCGTGGCCAAGCAGTACCTGCACCAGGTCAAGGGTGCGTTGCAGATGGTGGGCGTCGGCCAGGCGGCCGAGCTGGTGGGCCTGATGGAAGTGGCGGCGCAGCGTTTTGCGGCCAAGCCCCACCTGTGCACCGAGAAATCGGTCGCGCTGATGGAGCGCACGTCGTTTGCGCTGCTGGAGTACCTGAGCCATGTGCTCAAGGGGCGCAACGTCTCCTTCGTAGCGCTGTTTCCGCAGTACAAGGAAATGCAGGCCTTCACCGGTGTGGAGCGTGTCCACCCGGCCGATCTCTGGCAGGGCGACCAGGCGCAACAGGAACCGAAGACGCCGCCAGTGGCCGCACTGCCGCTGGACCGCGGCGCCCGTGAGCGCCTCGATGCGGACATGCTGCAGATCATCAAATCTGCCGACGCGCGTGCAGCGCAGGATTTGACCGCCGTCTGCCTGGGCCTGGCCCAGGGCCAGACGCAAGCACCTTTGAAGCTGTTCTGGAAGGTGGCCGCAGGCTTCTTCGACGCGCTGGCGTACCAGTTGCTCGACCCCGACCTCTATGTGAAGCGCTCGGCGTCACGGGTGATCATGCAGTTCGCCGCGCATGCCAAGGGTGGCAGCGATGTGGACCAGAGCCTGCAGCATGAGCTGAATTTTTTCTGTGCTGTCGCGCAAGGCGCTGATGAGGCCAAGGCCACGGTGCTGCAAGCGGTCCGTGCCAGTCTGCAGACCGAGGCGCTGCAAGGCGTCAACTACGGCCAGGAGCGCTTTGGCCTGTATGACCCGGCTGTGCTCGCGCAGGCGCGCAAGCGCCTGGAGTCCGCGGCCGAGCTGTGGTCGTCGCTGGCCGATGGTGACCGCTACAAGATCAAGCCGGTCGCCGACCAGTTCCACCTGATCCGCGAATCGCTGCACAAGCTGCATATTGGTGCCGACGAGCTGGGCGCAGCGCTGGGCCGGGTGACCGAACGCCTGGTGAGCAGCGGCACCCCGCCCTCGACCCCGATGGCGATGGAAGTCGCCACCGCCGTGCTGTACCTGCAGGCCAACCTGGAGTCGCTGGATGTTAAGCCTGCGCTGATGCGCGAGCGTGCTGACCGCCTGGCGCAGCGCCTCGACCATGTGCTGGCCGACCAGCCGCCCGAGCCTCTGGAGACCTGGGTCGAAGAGCTGTACCGCCGCGTCAGCGACCACCAGACCATGGGCAGCGTGGTCGATGAGCTCCACTCCACGCTGGCAGAGGCAGAAAAGCACCTCGACCAGTATTTCCGCAACCCCGATGATGTCTCGATGCTGGGCACCGTCACCGGATCGCTGTCGCAGATGCGCGGCGTGCTGTCGGTGCTGGGTCTGGACCAGGCTGTCGCTGCCACGCAGCACCTGCGCCTGGTGGTGGACCAGCTGGCCGCCGGCCAGGTGGCCGACGACGACAAGCCCGTGGTTTTTGAGAAGCTAGGCAACAGCCTGGGCGCGCTGGGCTTTCTGCTCGACATGCTGGGCTACCAGCGCACCTTGGCGCGCAAGCTGTTTGTGTTTGATGTGACCAGTGGCGAGCTGCGCATTGTGATGGGCACCCAAAGGGCCGGCGATGTCGCGCCTGCCCCGGTGGCACCCGCGCCGGCCGCAGCGCCCGATGCGCCCGAGGAACCGGAAGACGATTCCGTCTACTTCGCGCCGACCATTCCGGCGCCCCTGTTCGAGGCCAGCCCGGCCCCGGCGCCCAAGGCGCCTGCGGTGCTCGCCCCGGATCTGCAGTTTTTTGCGCCTGCCCCGGCACCGGTATCGGCACCAGCACCAGAACCATCCCCTGTGGCGGCAACCCCGGCGCAGCCGCAGGTCTCCGAGGAGGCACTGGACCAGGAGCTGCTGGACATTTTCTTGGAAGAGGCCCAGTCGGTCGTGCAGACCGGCGGCCAGGCACTGCAATCCCTGCGCCGCGATGCGGCCGATGCCGAGGCGCTGACGACCTTGCGCCGCGCCTTCCACACGCTCAAGGGCAGCTCCCGCATGGTCGGGCTGGTGCAGTATGGCGATGCGGCCTGGTCGATGGAACAGGTACTCAACAGCTGGCTGGCCGAACACAAGCCGGCCGATGCGCCGCTGCTGGCGCTGAGCGCCGAGGCACTGACCGGTTTTGGCCGCTGGGCCGAGGACATTGGCGCGCAGCGCCAGTCCACCTGGAACCCGGAGATCTTCCGCATCTCCGCCGATGCCATGCGTCTGGATGGCGTGCACCTGCCCCTGGTGGTGCCTGCCGCGCCTGGCCAGGTGCCGCAGACGGAGCAGTGGCCGCACGGTACCGAGCCTTCGGCGCTGGAGGCCGATGCTGCTGCCGCAGCCGACGCTGCAGAAGAAGGGGCGGCGTTGGAGCAGGCCCCGCCAGCGCCTGCTGCCGCACCGGATGCGCCGGCCGAGCCGGCGCCAGCGCTGGCCTGGCCGCTCGACGGCCTCGACCTGGAGCTGGACCCGCCCGCTGCGCTGGAGCCCGAGCCTGCCTTGACCACGCCTTCGGGCCTGGTGCCGCTGGCGATGGCGCCGGAAAGCGCCGAGGAGGTCGATTTCTCGGAGTTTGCCCAGGCGATGGCCAGTGCCGAGGCCAAGGCACCCACTGTGCAGGATCCCGAGACGCTGCAGCCGCACGACAGCGCGCTGGACTTTGTATCGATGGACGCAGGCCTGGAATTTGTGGCCGACCTCGAGGCTGCCAAGCTGGAGCCGGCGCCAACCCGCTTGCCGCTGGAGCTGCCATCGCTGGATCTGACCGACGTGCCCGCCTCGCTGGAGCCGGCCACCCCGACTGGATTCGATGCCATCGAGTTCGCGGACACCATGCTGCCCGCGCTCGAAGCGCTGCCCGAGGAGCCGGTGGCCGAGCCCCAGACCCTGCTCGTGGTGCCCGATGATCTGGCGTTCCCCGAGGCGGTTCCGCAGGCGTTGGAAGTGACGGAGCCGACTGAACTACTGCAGCCGCATCCAGACATCCCGGCAGCGGACCTGAACGAGGCGTTCGTGTCGGCTGCCGAGCCGCAGGCGCCCGAACCCGCGCTGCAGCCCGCCGCAGAGGCTGAGGCAGCGGCCGAGCTACCCGTCCACGCGGAAACGCAGGCCCATCCGGAAGCACCCGCCGACGCGCAAGCAGAGGCGCTGGCTCCCGTACCTGCGCCGTCTGACACCGAGCCGCCGGCCGATGCTCAGGAGCCGGCCGAGGTGGCCAATGTGCTGGGCGTAAGCCCGGCGCTGTTCAATGTCTACCTTGCGGAAGCCGAGAACTGGTCGCACAACCTGGAGAAGGTGCTGTACGCCTGGGCCCAGGCGCCCAACCGCAATTTCCCCGAAGACGCCATCGCCTACGCCCATTCATTGGCAGGCAGCTCGTCCACGGTCGGTTTCAGTTCGTTGTCCGAGCTGGCCCGGTCGCTGGAGCATGCGCTCTCGCACATCCACAACTTCTCCAACCCGGAGGTGTCCTGGCTCAATACCTGCCAGGCAGCGGGCTCGGAGATCCGCAAGCTGCTGCACCAGCTGGCAGCCGGTTTTGTCAAACCGGCCAGCGAGATCGTGGTGCAGGACCTCGAAGACATTGCGAACCAGGAAATCAACTCGCAATTGCATCCGCCTTATGGCATGGCCGAGTTCGACCTCGAGCCCTCTGGCCTGGGCGAGTTGCGCGAGCATCCGGCCCGCGCAGCCGAGCCGGCCCGCGCCTTTGCAGCTGCAGCCGCCGTGCCGGCCGCTGCGTTGCCCGATCTGCTGGAGTTGCGCAATGACGATGCGATCGAAGTTGTCGACGTCATTGACCCCGACCTGTTCCTGATTTTCGAAGAAGAAGCGCAGGAGCTGCTGCCCAAGCTGGGTGGGGCGCTGCGCGAGTGGTCTTCCGACCCGCAGTACCTGCCGCCGCGCGGCGAAGTGCTGCGCCATCTGCACACGCTCAAGGGCAGTGCGCGGCTGGCAGGCGCGATGCGCCTGGGCGAAATGTCCCACCGCATGGAGTCCGAGGTCGAGGATATCGGCACCGAAAACCTGACCGGCCAGGACATCGAGATTCTGCTGGCGCGTTACGACGGCCTGCAGCAGGAATTTGTCGGTCTGCAGGAGCGGGGCAACCAGGTGCTGGCAGAGGGTGCCTTGCCCCAGCAGGCCCCTGCGGCCACCGAGATGGGCGAAGTGGTGGCCGAAGTGGCGGCCAGCACGCCCGCTGCACAGGAAAGCGCCAGTGCAGAGCAGGCGCTGCAAGCAGCTGATGCCGCTGACGCCAGCGCTGGCGTACAGCACAAGCCGCTGATGCTGCGCATGGCGCCGGTGCGTGCCGCTGCTGGTCAATCGGTGCGTGTGCGCTCGCAGTTGCTCGACCGCCTGGTCAATGAGGCAGGCGAGGTGCTGATTGCCCGCTCGCGTCTGGACATGCGCCTGAGCAACATCCGCTCGTCGATCAAGGACATGTCGAGCAACCTGGAGCGCTTGCGCACCTTGCTGCGCGATGTGGAGATGCAGGCCGAGTCGCAGATGCAGTCGCGCATGGCGCTGGCCAAGGATTCGGATTCGGGCTTCGATCCGCTGGAGTTCGACCGCTTCACCCGTGTGCAGGAACTCACCCGCATGATGGCCGAGTCGGTCAACGACGTGGGCACGGTGCAGCGCAATCTGCAGCGCACCGCCGAAGGCGCCGAAGACGATCTGATTGCCCAGGGCCGCCAGGCGCGCGAGCTGCAGCGGGACCTGCTGCGCACGCGCATGGTGGAGTTCGACTCCATCTCCGAGCGTCTTTACGCCATCGTGCGCCAGATCTCCAAGGAGCTGGGCAAACAGGTCAAGCTGGACATCACCGGTGCCTCGATCGAGATCGACCGGGGTGTGCTGGACCGGGTCACCCCGGCCTTCGAGCACTTGCTGCGCAACAGCGTGGCGCACGGTATCGAAACGCCGGAGGAGCGCAAGGCGCAAGGCAAGCAGCCGGTGGGCACGATCGCCATCGATGTGCGCCAGGAAGGCAACGATATCGCCGTGTCCATCCACGACGACGGCGCGGGCCTGCAGCTTGAGGCCATTCGCCGCAAGGCCATGCAGTCGGGTCTGATCACAGCCGACGAGCCGCTCGATGTGGACAAGGCGGCGCAGCTGATCTTTGCCCCCGGCTTCTCCACAGCCACCGAGGTCTCCGAGCTGTCGGGGCGCGGTATCGGCATGGACGTGGTGCGTACCGAGATCCAGTCGCTGGGTGGCCACATCGTGACCACGTCGGAGACCGGCAAAGGCACGCGCTTCCAGATGGTGATGCCGCTGACCACGGCAGTGACCCAGGTGGTGATGATGCGCGCCGGCGATCTCAAGTTCGGCGTTCCCGCCAACCTGGTGGAATACGTGCGGCGCGTGCCCAAGGCGCTGATCGAGCAGGCCCATGCCAACGGTGTCTACACCGACAACGAGCAGGAGCTGCCGTATTACTTTGCCGGTGCGCTGCTGCAGGGCCACCTGCGCAGCCAGGAAGAGCCGGAGAAGACCAGCGCGGTCGTGATCCTGCGCTCGGCCACCAAGCGCCTGGCCGTGCACGTCGATGAAGTGCTGGGCAACCAGGAAGTCGTGGTCAAGAACCTGGGCCCGCAACTGGCGCGCCTGCCAGGTCTGGCCGGCATGTCGGTGCTGGCATCCGGTGCGATTGTGCTGATCTACAACCCGGTGGCCTTGTACACCGTGTATGGCCAGCAGATTGCCGACCGCATTGCCGAAGCGGCGGTGCGCCCTGAAGTGGCCAAGGCACCGGTGCGTGAGTTGGCCGAGCAGGTGGTGCAGACGCCGTTGGTGCTGGTGGTCGACGACTCCATCACCGTGCGCCGCGTGACCCAGCGTTTGCTGCAGCGCGAAGGCTACCGCGTAGCGCTGGCCGCCGATGGCCTGCAGGCGCTGGACCGTCTGCGCGAGGAGCGCCCGGTCATGGTGCTGTCGGACATCGAGATGCCGCGCATGGACGGCTTCGAGCTGGTGCGCGAAATCCGTGCCGATGCGGCGATGAAGGACCTGCCGGTGGTGATGATCACCTCGCGCATTGCCGACAAGCACCGCGAGCACGCGGCCAGCCTGGGCGTGGACCATTACCTGGGCAAGCCCTATGCCGACGAAGTGCTGCTGTCGCTGGTCCGCCAGTGTGTGCTGGACAATGAGATCAAGGCGGCCGACGCCGCCCCGCTGCACTGATCGGGCCGATGGCTCCAGTCCCAAGGGCTGCCTGCGGGCAGCCCTTTTTTATGCGCGCCCGGCAGCCCTTGCAGCGTGCGGTGCACCGAAAAGGGCGCCGGGCTGCCCGTACAATGGTTCCCCATGAGCGCTGAGATCGACACTTCCGGGACCATGAACCTGACACACCATTTTCTGATTGCGATGCCGGGCATGCAAGACGAGATGTTTGGCCGCAGCGTGGTCTATGTGTGCGAGCACAGCGAAAAAGGCGCGCTGGGCATCATCATCAACAAGCCCTCGGACATCACGATGGGCAAGCTGTTTGACAAGGTCGATCTGCCACTGCGCCGCGAGGACCTGGAGCTCGAACCCGTGTTCCAGGGCGGCCCGGTGCATACCGAGCGCGGCTTTGTGCTGCACGACCGGATCGTCATCGAATCGGGCGCCGCCGACGAGTCCGCGTACTCGGCCACCTTGACCATTCCGGGCGGGCTGGAGATGACCACTTCGCGCGATGTACTCGAAGCGCTGTCCACCGGCGCCGGCCCGCACCGGGTGCTGGTGTCGCTGGGCTATTCGACCTGGGGCGAGGGCCAGCTGGAGTCGGAGATCACCGAAAACGCCTGGCTGACCGTGCATGCCGATGCAGGCGTGATTTTTGATACACCGGTGGCCGAGCGCTACAACACGGCGCTGGCGCTGCTGGGCGTGCAGCCCTGGGCGCTGTCTGCCGCTGCTGGCCGCGCATGACGGACGCTGCCACCAAGCCTTTGCTGGCAGAAGCGGCTCGCATGCAGAGCTTCATCGCCTTTGACTTTGGCATGAAGCGTACCGGCGCTGCCTTTGGCACCCGGATGCTGGGCACGGCCCGGCCGCTGCCGACGATCCATGCCGAAGGCAAGGCCCGTTTCACGCCGATGGAAAGCCTGATCAGCCAGTGGCAGCCCGACGCGCTGGTCGTCGGCATTCCCTACCACCCCGACGGCGCGGCCCATGAAAACACCGCGCTGGCGCTGCGCTTTGCGCGCCAGCTGCGGGGGCGCTTTGGACTGCTGGTGTTCGAGGTGGATGAGCGCTACAGCACCACCGAGGCGCTGGCCAATGGCGCGCGCGATGCCGATGCGGCCTCGGCCTGCATCATTCTCGAGCAGTTCATGCGCAGCCTGGATGTGCCCGATCTGGGCGGCACGGCCTGAAACCCCGCTGGCCCGCCATGCATGCGCTGACCCGTTCCCTGATTGGCCTGTGGCGCCTAGCGCGCATGGGTCTGCATATCGTGGTGGGTGTCATCACGATCTGGCTGACGTTTGGCCGCCTGGGCCATGCCGAACGCAACCGGGCGGTGGAGCGCTGGGCCGCTCAACTGCTCCGGCTGAGCGGGATCGAGCTGCGGGTGCTGGGTACGGTGCCTGCGCACGGCCCCTTGCTGATCGTTGCCAACCATCTGTCCTGGCTCGACATTCCGGCCATCCATGCGGCGGGGCACTGCCGCTTTGTTTCCAAGTCCGACGTCAAGGCCTGGCCCGTCATCGGCGGGCTAGCCAGCGCCGCAGGCACCTTGTTCATTGAGCGCAACTCCCGGCGCGATGCGATGCGCACCGTCAGCCGCATGGAGGAAGCCATGCGCCACGGGGATATCGTTGCGGTCTTCCCCGAGGGGACGACGGGCGATGGCCGGCAGCTGCTGCCTTTCCATGCCAACCTGCTGCAATCGGCGATTGCGGCCGAGGCGCCGGTGCTGCCCTTGGGGCTGTGCTTTTACGACAAGCTAAGTGGCCGCATGAGCAGTGCCCCGAGCTATATAGGCGATGAGAGCCTGCTGGGATCCATCTGGCGCACCGTGACGGCACCGCCGTTGGTGGCGCAGCTGAACTATGGCCAGCCGCAGGCCAGCGCAGGCCGCAACCGGCGCGACTGGTCGGCCGATCTGCAGGCGGCGGTGGACCAGCTGCGCCAGGTGCAGCGCTGACGAGGACCGAGGACTTCTGGCCTGAGGTTCATTGCCCGGGCGCGAAGCAGACCAGGTGCTCGGGCTGGGCACGCAGGCCGATGCTGTCGCCCACCGCGTGCTGCAGCTGGCTGGAGACCTGCGCATAGACCAGCTGCTGGCTGGGCAGCTGCAAGGTGTAGAGATACTGCGATCCCCGGAAGGACTTGCGCAGCAAGGTGGCGCGGTATGGCGAGGCAGGGTCAAACACCACCTCGCTGGCGCGCAGCAGCACATCGCAGGCCTGTGATGCTTCCGGCGCGGTGATGGCACCGAGCGGGGTGTCGAGCTGCCAGCCTTGCGCAGACGACACCGGGGTGGCCGGCAGCAGACTGCCGTGGCCGATGAAGTTGGCCACAAAGCGGCTGGCGGGTTGCTGGAACAGGGTGCTGGCATCGGCCCATTGGTGCAGGTGGCCGCTTTCCATCACGCCAATCTGGTCGCCAATCGCAAAGGCCTCCAGCTGGTCGTGCGTGACGAACAGCGCGGTCGCCTGCGCGGCCTTGAGGATGTCGCGCAGCTCATGGGCCAGGCGTTCACGCAGATCCACATCGAGGTTGGAGAAGGGCTCATCCAGCAGCATCAGCTGCGGCCGGGGCGCCAGCGCCCGGGCCAGTGCCACCCGCTGCTGCTGGCCGCCTGACAGCTCATGCGGGTAGCGCCCAGCGCTGTTCTCCAGCCCCACGAGGCGCAGCACCTCCTGCACGCGCTGCTGCTGCTCCGACCGGGGCAACTGGTGGATGCCGAAGGCCACATTCTTGCCCACCGTCAAATGCGGGAAAAGGGCGTAATCCTGGAACACCATGCCGATGCGGCGTTTCTCGGGCGGCAGATTAGCGCTGCTGCTGCTGACGACCTGGCCTTGCAGGCGGATCTCGCCGCTGGCGATCGGCTCGAGCCCGGCCACTGCACGCAGCAAGGTGGTCTTGCCGCAGCCCGAGGGGCCAATCAGCACGCCGATATCGCCTGCCTGCAGCTGCAAAGACACCTGCGCCACTGCAGGCCGGGGGCGCCCGGCATAGCGCACATTCAGTTGGGAGACCTCTAGAAACATGGCCGCATTGTAGAGGGCTCTCCCGGGCAAAGGGCTTAGGTGCCTGGCAGGTAGAATCGCCAGCTTTTGGCCCGTCAGTGATTCGCATTTGCAAAATCTCGCCCGCTTCCGTCGTCAGCTGCTGCTCGTAGCCATTGCCCTGGTGCTGGTGTTGCCGGTGCTCACCGTCTTTAGCGCCTGGTTGCCCGGGGCGGGCAATGACCTCGGTGCGTTTGCCGTGGTGCGCGAAATGTTTGCGACGGTGCTGCCGGGCTACATCCGTACCACTGTGGCGCTGGGGCTGATGGTGGCGTTGGGCTCGGCGGTCGTGGGCACCCTGTGCGCGGCGGTGGTGACCCTGTTCGACTTTCGCGGCCGCAAGACCTTGGAATGGCTGCTGCTGCTGCCGCTGGCGATGCCCGCTTATGTGACGGCCTATGCCTATACCGATTTTCTGCAGTTCAGCGGGCCGCTGCAGGTGTGGATGCGTGCCAGCTTCGGGCTGCAAGGGCGGCTGCTGCCGGAGGTGCGGTCGCTCGGCGGCGCCGTGCTGGTGTTTGTGGTCTCGCTCTACCCTTATGTCTACCTGCTGGCGCGCACGGCGCTGAGCGAGCGCGCCGCCCACCTGATGGAGGCGGCGCGCCTGCTGGGCGCGTCGATGCCGCGCCGGATCTGGGCGGTGGCCTTGCCGATGGCCCGGCCAGCGGTGGTGGCCGGTGTGGCACTGGTGATGATGGAGACCCTGGCCGATTTCGGGGTGGTGAGCTACTTTGGCATTCAGACCTTCACCACCGGCATCTACAAGGCCTGGCTGTCGATGGAGAACCGCAGTGCCGCAGCCCAGCTGGCCACGATGCTGCTGGTTTTGGTGCTGGTGGTGCTGCAGCTGGAGCTGCGCGCGCAGCGGCGCATGCGCTTTGTCACCAGCGGGGTGGGGCGCGCCTCATCGGCCGAGGCCCAGCCGTATCGCCTGCAGGGTGCGCGCTGCCTGGCGGCCTGGTTGCTCTGTGCGTTGCCGGTGCTGCTGGGCTTTGTGCTGCCCGTCATGTTCATGCTGCGGCCCTTGGCGGCCGATTGGTCGGTGATTCCGTTGGACCGCTTTGTGCAGTGGGCCGGCAACAGCATCCGCTTTGGGGCCATCACTGCCGTGCTGGCCGTGGCCATTGCCATGCTGGCCGCCTATGCGGCCCGCCGCAGCCAGGACTGGGTCACGCGCAGCACGGTGGGCCTCATCAGCCTGGGCTATGCGGTGCCCGGCGCGGTGATCGTCGTGGGCCTGCTGCTGCCAGTGGGCTGGGTGCAGCAGGCGTTTCCGCAATGGGCCTTTCCGGCGCTGATCACCGCGACCTCAGCCGGCATCATCTGGGCCTATCTGGTGCGCTTCACTGCCATTGCGCTGCAGTCCCTGCAGAGCGGCTACACCCGCATTCCCAGAAGTCTGGATGAATCGGCACGCATGCTGGGTGTGGGCAGCGCCGGCCTTCTGGTCCGCGTGCATGGCCCGCTGCTGCGGCGCTCGGCCCTGACCGCCGCGTTGCTGGTCTTTGTGGATGTCATGAAGGAGCTGCCCGCCACGATGGTGCTGCGGCCCTTCAACAGTGACACGCTGGCCGTGGTGGCCTACCAGCTGGCACGCGACGAGCGCCTGGGCGAGGCGGCTCTGCCGTCGCTGGCGCTGGTGCTGGTGGGGCTGGTGCCGGTCATCTTGCTGATCCGCACGATGCGCAGCTCGGCATCGCGCTGATACCGCTCATCCTCGTTGCCTGGCTGGCGGTTCAGCAGGCTGGCCGCGCACATTCGATCGGCGCATTCGGCAAGCTGCATCACCACAGCGGCTGCACGCTCCCCCTAATTTGGATCTCCGTGGTGTTATTGCCCTATCGATAGGTGACCTATATCGCCTTTGATCTGGATCAAACAACCATCTCGGGTTTTCCCTTAAACTGAATTTTTGAAACATTAATTGACTATTGGTGTTTCATTTTTTGAATCACCGAGATGCTTGCCGTCCGCGTGATTGGATGGCTGGCGCGCCGAGGTGGTGCCAGGCTTGGCTTCCCGTCCACCTCCCAATGCCGCGCAGCGGCTCCCATCGCGTGCAAACACCAACTCCCGTTCTGGAAACAGACAACTGGGGCGTGGCCTATGGCGACAAGGTCATCCTCTCCAGCCTGCAACTGCAGATCGCCCCTTGCGCCATCACGGTCCTGATGGGGCCGGTCGGAGGGGGCAAGTCCACGGTGTTGCGCAGTCTGGCGGGCCTCAATGACGAAAACCCGCGCTTTGCGCAATGGGGACAGTTGCGCTATGCCGGCCAGCCGCTGGCGGGCGTCCACCGGCCCCACCTGGTGCGCCAGCATGTGCGCCTGATGCAGTCAAGCGTGCAGGATTCGCTCAGCGAGTTGCTGCCGCAGGCCCATCTGCTCTCCGGTTTGGACCGCCGTGCCTGGTGCGAGGCCTATCTGGACCGCATGGGCTTTGCCGATATCAAACCGCTGCTGGCGCAAACAACGGTGGAGCTGTCTGCGATGCACCAGCGTGCGGTAGCCATTCTGCGCGAAGCCGCTGCCCAACCCATGCTGCTGATGTGCGATGAGCCCACTGCCGACTTGCAGGACTACGACGCCTATCTGCTGCTGGAACTGCTCAAACGCATTGCCCATGAGCGCGCTGTGCTGCTGGTGACCCACAACCAGCGCCATGCCCAGCGCGTGGCCGACCATGTGCTGCTGCTGGCCGGTGGTGCGGTGCAGGAGACGAGCCGCGCTGACCATTTTTTCTCCGCGCCGTATTCCCCGGCAGGCCAGCAGTTTGTACGCAGCGGCAGCTGTGCCGTGGTGGTGCCGCAGCAGACGGTGCAAGAGGCCATGCAGGCCGAACCTGCACCTGCAGCGCTGCAGGCCCCCGCCCGCACCGCTGCGCAGGCGGCACGCCAAAGCCAGCGCGCGGTATTGCCCGATCTGGCGCTGGCCAACCCGGTGCTGGCGGCCGAACACTATGTGCCCGGCGCGCGCGGGCCGCGCGGTTTTGCCTGGCTGGTGCCGGGCAAGCTGGCCGGCACGCCGCTGCCGGGTGTGGTCAATGACACCGATGTGGACATGCAGGCGCTGAGGCGTTGCGGCATCACCGTGCTGGTGTCGTTGACCGAGACCGATATCGACCAGGCGGCGCTGGCGCGCAACGGCCTGCGCAATGTGCATCTGCCGGTGCATGACCGGGAACCGCCATCGGTGTCACAGCTGCAGATGCTGATGCTGAAGATGAAGCGTCTGCTGCTGGCCGGCGAAGTGCTGGCGGTGCACTGCCTGGCGGGCCTGGGCCGCACCGGCACCGTGCTGGCGGCCTGGCTGGTGTTCGAGGGCATTACCGCCGAAGAAGCGCTGCGCCGTGTGCGCGAGATTGAACCGCAGTACGTGCAGTCGGAGCGGCAGGAGCAGGCGCTGCTGGCCTACGAAGCCATGCTGCTCGAAAAAATGGGCTGACCGCCACCGGCGTGCCAGCCCTCATCCCCCCCATTTTTGAAGGAACCCAACACATGTCCATGGATACCGTTTTGCAGAAGGTCGCTACATTTGTGCCCGAATGCCTGGCTGCCGGCTATGTCGATGTGGCTACCGGCATGCTGCTGGCCATTCGCACGGTCGATTCGCACCCGCGCGAGGTGATCGACCTGGTGGCCGCGGCCACCGCCGACCTCTTCAACGGTCCCAATGTGTCGATGATCGAGCGCATGTTCAAGAAGTCGCGCGGTCTGCAGGACGATGGCCACCACTATTTCCAGGAAATCATCGTCAACAGCGACAACCTGATCCATATCTTCATGCGCGGCAAGGCCAACCCCGAGTATGTGGCCGTGCTGGTCTGCCGGCGCACCGCCAACCTGGGTATGGCGCTGACCAAGGCGCGCATCATCATGCCCGAGCTCGAAGCCTCTCTGTAATAAGATCGGGGGCATGGCCCAAGACACGATCACCATCTACCACAACGCTCGCTGCAGCAACTCACGCGGCGCGCTGGCGCTGATGGAGGCCCGGGGCATCGAGCCCCGGATTGTGGACTACCTGCGTACGCCGCTGGACAGCGCGCAGCTCGCGGCGCTGATCGCGCAACTGGGGCTGCCGGTGCGCGAGGTGATGCGCAGCAAGGAGGCCATTTATGAGGCGCTGGATCTGGGCCGTGCAGGCTTGAGCGATGCCGAACTGATTGCGCAGATCGCCGCCCATCCCGAGCTGCTCAACCGGCCCATCGTCGTGAGCGCCAAGGGCGCGCGTCTGTGCCGCCCGCCTGAGCGGGTGCTTGACCTGCTCTGATGGGCCCGGCCGCTTGCGCGCCCAGCCGCCGTCCCGCGCACGCTGACGGGCAGTAGGCCATGCTGCGCGTGACCGTCCTCTCGGGCCTGGGCCACACGATTGCAGTGGTGGTGGCGCTGCTGGTCTACACCTTGGTCACGCGTGCCGGGCACCAGCGCCGCCATCCCGCGTCCGCTATTGGCTGGGTGCTGGGCATGGTCACCTTTCCCTATCTCTTCCTGCCTCTTTTTCTGGTGTTCGGGCCGCGCAAGGCGGTGCGGCCGCCGGCGCATGCCGTTCTCCCCCCCACCGGCCAGCGCCGCAGCACGGTGCCCCCTCAGGTGCCCGGCTGGGCAGGCCAGTTGCTGGCCAGCATGGAGCTCGATCCGGCCCAGCCCAATGCGGAGGTGGTGTTCCATGAAGATGGCCTGCAGGCCTTGCAGCAGCTGCTGCGGTTGATCGAGCAGGCGCAGCGCAGCCTGGATGTCTGCACCTATGTGTTTGCCGACGATGTCGTCGGTCGTCAGATCGGCACGGCGCTGCAGCAGGCTGCGCAGCGCGGGGTCAAGGTGCGGCTGCTGCTCGATGGCGTGGGCTGCTGGCGCCTGCTGCCCATGCGGCTGCGCCAGTTGCGGCGCTCGGGCGTGCTGGTGCGCCGCTTCATGGTGCCGATGCTCCAGCCGATTCGCGGTGGCAGCAATCTGCGCAACCACCGCAAGCTCGCAGTGGCTGACGGCGTGCATGTCTGGAGCGGCGGGCGCAATCTGGCCGATGAGTACTTTCTGCCCAGCAGTGCCGGGCACCCGGCCTGGGTGGACCTGAGCTTCAACGTGCAAGGGGCCCTGGCCGGCGTGGTGGCTGCGCAGTTCGAGGCCGATTGGCGCGCGGCCAGAGGCCGGCGCCGCCCTATGTGGCTGTCGCCAGCGATGGCGCTGGGGGGTGGCGACCAGGGCTGGGCCCAGTGGCTGCCCAGCGGCCCCGACCATGCCGATGACACCTTGCATGCGCTCTACCTGGCCAGCGCCTTCCATGCGCAGACATCGATCACCTTGGTGAGCCCGTATTTTGTGCCCGATGACGCGCTGCTGGAAGCCTGGTGCCTGGCCTGCCGGCGCGGCGTGCAGCTGCGCGTGGTGGTGCCCCAGTGCTCCAACCACCGCCTGGCCGACTGGGCCCGTGAGCGCGCACTGCGGGCGCTGGTGCTTGCCGGTGCCCAGGTGTATTGCTCACCCCATATGGTGCATGCGAAGGTGGTGGTGGTCGACGACCGCATGGCACTGTGCGGTTCGGCGAACCTCGACGGGCGCAGCCTGTTTTTGAACTACGAGGCGATGACCGCGTTCTACAGCGCCCGGGAGATCGCCTGGCTCCAGCATTGGTGCGGGCAGCAGATGGCAGAAAGCACGACCTATGCCTACCGTGCACCGGGGTGGTGGCGGGATGTCGGAGAGGGGCTGGTGCGGGGCGTTGCCTTCCAGCTGTGAAGCGCCGATCCGCAGCAGACCCCAAAAAAAGCCACCCGCAGGTGGCTTGTACCAGACCAGGAGGCCATCAGGCCCGGACCCGTTTGCGTGAACGCGCCAGGCCCCAGCCTGCCACCAGGCCCGACAGGCCCAGCAACGCCCAGATGCCGAGCGCGGGAACCGCTTGGGGCGTCGCAGGTTGTGGCGGTGTGGTGGTCGTCTTGACCGGACCGAAGGCCGCGCTGCACACCTCGGGACCCACCAGGGTGCCCCGGACGGCCACGGGAGTGACACAGTAGTACAGATAGGCTTTGTCATCGGCAGTTTGGGTGGTGTAGGTCACCGTGCCTGCGGCGCCCAGTGTGTTGCCCGACTGCAGCACGGTGCCCTGGGCAGCCTGGGTCAGGCTGGCATTGTCACTGCGCACCCATTGGTAGCGGGTACCGGTGGCGCTGCTGTCTTCGGGGTCGGATTCGGTATCGGCGTAGCCATAGGTCCCCGTCAGGGTCTGGCCGACGTCAGGCTGGCCGCTGACGGCAGGGGTGGCGGCCGGTGCATCATTGGGCAGGCAGGCATTGCTGCCTGAGATAGCCGCTGCGAAACCCATGTAAGGGTTTCCGCTTTTGACATAGACGGTCATGGTGTTTGCACCGGCCTGCCAGTCGGGCGAGGCCATGCTGGCGATGGTGAGCCAGCGGTTGGTGCCAAAACCGTTGTAGTTGAACTGGTTGGTGCTGCCTGCCTGCGGCAGGCCCCAGGTGCCCAGGCCCCGTGCCAGCTGCGATTTGCCGTTGATGAAGATATCGACCACCGAGTTGTCGGCGCTGTAGGTCATCGAAGGCGCAAAGCTGCCCAGCGATACTGCCGGGTCGATGCTGAATTGCACCTGGAACAGGGCATCGATATTGCCGAAGTTCGCGCCGTCGACATAGGGCTGGCCGCCCCAGGCATTGGCAGCGATCCATTGCGCCGTGCTGCTGGCCGCTGGTGTGCTGGTCCAGCTCGACACGCGGCTGGTAACGATCGTGGCATCGCCAAAGCTGCGCCAGTTGGCCGGATCGCTGCCCGCATAGGCAGACAGGTACTGAAAGCGCCAACGGCTGTCGACCTGTGCGTTGCCGGGGCTGGGCTGGCCGGTATTGAGTTGGGCCAGCGAGTTGGGGCTGCAATCGATCGTGACGGGGGTTTGGGCCTGGGCCAGGCTCCCTACGCCCCAGCTGGCGGCAAGAAGGGCGCTGGCCGCCCAGTGGCGTACCGGGTGTTTTTGTCGATGGGACATGGTCGATGTATTCAATAAATCAATTGAATTTTCATTATTTCAAATTCAATAGAAAAAATCTGTTGAGTACAGCGAAACATTTATAGCCGTTGAAAATTGTCCACAAAGCTGTGACATTTCCATGCGCCTGCGTCGCAGGCGAGATTGTTTTACGGGCTGAGATATCGATGAAGGCCAAGCTGGAAAGATGATGGCTGCCGGCACTCTCCGAGCAGACATGCTGCCGCGATTGACAAGTAAACCTGACATTGCTAAAGTCAGGTTTACTTTACATTTTTGGAGACTTCACCGTGCACCACGCGCTCTCTTCGCATCCGCCGTCCGATTCGCTGCGCCGCTACCTGATCCGCACAGCGGTATGGATGGGCATTTATTGCGCCCTTCATCTGGGGGTCATCCTGGGTTGGTTCGACGCCATCCTCGGCACGCCCAGCGCCTGGTTGCTGGCACTGGCCGTCGCGGTGCCGATTGCAGCGCAGTTGCGCGCATCGCTGCTGTGGATCCAGGCGGCCGACGAATACCAGCGTGCGCAGGCCATCCGCAGTGTGGTGATGGCCTGTGGGCTGTTGCTGATGCTATGCACGGTCTGGGGCTTTGGCGAGAGCTATGCCGCCGCACCGCATTTGCCCGCCTGGCTGGTGGTGCCGCTGTTCTGGCTGGTGTGGGCGCTGGTGAGCGCAGTGATGCGGGTGCGGGGCTGATGGATAACCATCTGCGCGCCCTGCGTGCCAAGGCCCAGTGGACGCAGGCCGATCTGGCCCTGCGCCTGGGCGTATCGCGCCAGGCGGTCAATGCGCTCGAGACGGGCAAGCACGATCCTTCACTCGATCTGGCCTACCGCATCAGTGTGGTGTTTGGCTTGCCGGTGGAGGCGATCTTTGCCAACCCCTACCGCCGCGACGACTCCTGAATGTCCGTGGGCGGTTGCTTCCGGCGATCACTGAGGTGCGTCAACATCCGGTGCTTTCCCGCACATCATCAACACTGGCTGACAGGGATTTGTTTGCAATATTTCTGCTTTGGTATGAAGCTAGACAGCCTCTGAATAGCAGAGTCTGTTAGAGCGGATGGACCGCTGCCATCTGGCTGCCATGCTGGCGCCCGATACTTGCAGGTTCAGCCGCTTTCGCTTCGTTTGTCTTCGACGCTTTGTTTGAAAGGTATTCCATGGCCAAATCTGACCGCAGCACTAAAACGGATATCAAGGCGCGCCGCAAGGCCCCGCTGGTCACCCCCAGTGACCTCGATTCGGCGGCTACCAAGGACATCAGCGCGGCCCTCAACGGCGTGCTGGCCGATGTCTTTGCGCTCTACCTCAAGACCAAGAATTTCCACTGGCACATGAGCGGACCGCACTTCCGTGATTACCACCTGCTGCTCGACGAACAGGCTGACCAGCTCTATGCGATGACGGACGCCATTGCAGAGCGTATCCGCAAGGTCGGTGGCACGACCTTGCGTTCCATTGGCCATATCGCCCGCCTGCAGCGCATCAGCGACAACGACGCCGACTATGTCGAACCGCTGGACATGCTGGCGGAACTGCGCGAGGACAACCAGCAGATGGCCGCCCGGCTGCGCGAGGCCCACAACGTCACTGACGAGCACCGAGACATTGCGTCGTCGAGCCTGCTGGAAAACTGGATCGACGAAACCGAGCGCCGCACCTGGTTCCTGTTCGAATCGAGCCGCAACGCAGGGTAAAGGCTGGAGCGCCCGGTACAGTGCGCACCGCGGCGCCTGTGCTCGCTTGCAGCCCCACCCCGCTGCGCGCGGCGGTGGGCCACAGAAGTTGCCGGAGCGCCTGTGGCCGGCGAGCCGGCGCTGCCTTTCAGCGCTGGCGGCGCTTGGGCAACCAGGCGAGTGGGGCCAGCAGCAACGACAGCAGGGCCAGGCCCCAGGGGGCCATCGCGGGTACCGCCACCGGCGTCGCGGCAGGAGGCACATAGGCTTGGCCCACGACCTCTCCCGATTCGATCAGACGCAGGTCGCCCGGGATGGTGCAACGTGCATCGGGGCAAACCGTGGAGAACGCCTTGCTGCGCAGTGCCAGGACGGGCTGCGCCATCGGGTTGATCGGGATGGTGCCGCCCGCATCGGTCATCGGGCTTTGCAGGTCGATCAGCAGCACCTGCTTGCCGGTCATATCGCTGGTGTCCGGCGGTGCAAAAATAATGAACTGCGCAGGGTCGGGCGACGCTTCGGCACAGTTGGCGCCATCACAGGTACTGCTGAAGCTGGCTGCCGCAGAGCCATCCGGCGCCGTGGTGGCAATGCCGATGCGGCTGTAGCTGCCGGTGGACGCGTCAAACACATAAGAGCCGCTGGCGGTGCCGCCATCCGCAAACCTGACATCGGTCAATGTCCATTGCACCAGTGCTGCATGGGAGGCTGAGGTAAAGCCAGCAAAGGCCAGGGCAAGGGCGCCTGTACATAGAAGTTTGCTCATCGTCATTTTCCAAAGGGGTTTGAATGCAAACAAATGTATCCCAATCTCCAGGTGCGCTGGCGCAATCGCTGCCGCTTGCGGTGAACTCCTGCTCTGGTGGTAGTCTGTCAGACGCGGCGCTCTTTGGATGCTTGCCATTGCGGAGCCGCTGCAATGGGCAAATATCTTGATACATTTGCTTTTGCTCCAAATTTTTTTGTGGTGAGTGTATGGATAACCAAGACAAAGTCACGATTCACACCCCTTTTGCCATCTCTCCGCGTGGCGCCGAAGTGCTGGCCACCGGCTGGAGTGTCAGAAAAGAGTTCATCGGCGAGCCGGTGCACGATGCCAACGGCCAGGAAATTGGCACGGTCGACGATGTGATCGTTGGCAGAGAAGACAACCTGATCTTTGCCATCGTCGGCATCGGCGGCTTCATGGGGCTGGGGACCTATGATGTTGCGATTGAGTTTTCCCGCTTCAAGCTCGGCAAATACGGACTGCTGCTCCCCGATGCCAGCAAGGAGACCCTGCAGGGCCTGCCCCAGTTTGTCTATCCGAAGGCCACCGTCTAAGCCCTGGCGCCCGCGCGCCCACCCGCTGTTCCACGCTGAGCGCCGTTGCTGTCCATCGCAGCTGCGGCGCTTTTGCCGAACTGGCCCGGACCCAGTGCGGCAGTGGTTGCGCTGCCGTCCATGCCCGGCAGGACTGCCGCCTCGGAGCGGCATCCGGGAGGCCCTGGCACCGAGACATAAAAAAGCCACCCTGCGGTGGCTTGCCCCTTGACGGCGCTCGGGTGTCAGGCGCGGCGCTGGCGGCCGATTCCGAGCCATGCGATCAGCGGTGTCAGTCCGAGCAGCGCCCACAGCCCCAGACCTGGCACCGGCGTAGGGGCCTGCTGCACCACACGGGCGGTGACAGGTCCCACCGGGCTGGTGCAGACCTCTGCACCAGGACTGGCGCCGGTTTGGGCGGCCGGCTTGACGCAGAAGAACACGTACTGGTTCAGATCCGTGGCTTGCAAGGTGTAGCTGACCGTCTGGCCCGCACCACCGGTTGTGCCACTGGCGACGACGGTGCCTTCGCTGGCGCTTGCGATGCTGGGGTTGGGACTGGTGACAAACTGATAGCTGGTGCCGGTGCCGCTGGGGTCTTCGATATCGCCATTGTTGTCGGTATAGGTATAGCTGCCAGTGACGGTGGAGCCGACCTGGGGCGTGCCGGTGATGGCGGGCTCGGCCACCGGCACGGTATTGGGAGGGGCGCGCTCGATGAGGGCCACCATGTGCTGGTAGGCAGGATCCAGGTTGCGGAACAGGTCCATCGTGTAGGTGGTGGAGCGGTAGGACGTGCGCAGTGTGGGCAGGTTGGCCTTCATCGCGTCGTACAAGGTGGTGTAGGCGGTGACGAATGCCGCCTGGTCCGTGCCACCATAGTCAATGACGTTTTCCAACGCGGGGCGCGAGGAACCTGTGCTGGTATTGATACTGGCGGCGCTGCCGTCATAATCATTACCGATTTCCCACAAGGCATACTGCAGTGCGCGCCGCTGCTCAATGGTGCCTGTTTTGTAGAAAGTCAGATAATACTGGTCGAGCAGCCAATAGATGGCCGCTTCCCCTGCAGCACCCGATGGGCCCCGGATCGCCGTCGCCCCCGCTTCCGTCTCAAACTGCGCTTTGGCTGTGGCATAGGTAAAAGGCGGATTCGTGCGGTGATCAATACAAATCAGCAGCACTTCGTCATCGCTATAAAGTGGTCCATCGGGATCATAAGCCAGCGATGTAGAGGTGCCTGAATAGATTCCGCTTCCGGCGTAAGTCACCGGGCCGGATATGGCCGCGGCGCTGGACAAGCCGGGCACGGCCATCGCAAGCATGGCGGCAAGGGTCAGAATCTGTGTTCGCATCGTATTTTCCATTTGCTGTACTGAGGCACCGCTCCGCCTCCGTTGGAGTGCTGAACCGTCTCCCATTGCCATGGATCTGCGGATCACCGCCGACCTGAGACAAGCTCGCTAACACAGACACGGGTGGACGGGCTGGGTAACGGCCGCGAGCCGGGTGATACCCAGGCAGGTGGAGAGGTATGCAGAAAATATACAGCGTGTCTAAATGTTCGATACTTTGGTTTTTTGCAAAGATATTTGCTTTTATGCAAATGTGCTGGGTGATTTTCCAGAATCGAGGCGGGTGTTTATATTGTTGACATTTGCCGCAAAAACCAAAGTAGCGGATGGATAGTCAGTAGCAACTACCAACGCATGGCCTTAGTTTTTGATGATTATTTCAGCGCTTGGCAGCGCGCTGGTAAATAGTGTGGTGCGCAAGCTTTTTGGAGATGGCGGCTGGCTGATTTTCTCGGCTGTCCAGTGGTTCCATCCGAAGGCGGTGTCATCGATGCATTGCTGGCTATCGATGTTTGGAGTGCCATGGATGGAGACCGGGGTAATATCTTTATGGTGTCTTCCGGTATTCACGCGGCGCTGTTGAGGCTTCGTGGGGACCATTATTGAACCTCTGAAACGATGATGTGATGCGTTGGGCGAGGTTGCGGCGAGGGCTGAAACAGTGATTGCAGGCTTTAAAAAGAAAATGAAGCTATTTTGAATTGTAGTTTTGCAGGATGGCGGCCTCGGCCCCCAGGTCACGCAGTGCAGCCGTACACGGAGAGCGGTGGGCATGCTGCGGACTGGTGCAGAGCCATGGGGGTAGCCGCAGCCTCGAATTGGGGCAGATCTACGGCGAAGACGCAGGTGGCTGCACTGCCGCTTGCGTGCTGGCAGGCTCCGCTGGCCGTACCTGTGCCAGCATGTAGTTCGCCAAGGTTTCATACAGCGGTCGGGCGATCATCCGCGAGACCAGACTGGCCAGCATCGCGGCCGCCATCAGGCTCAGCACCATCGAGTGCCCATCTACCATTTCCATCACGATGATGAAGGCGGTGAGAGGCGCTTGCGTGACGGCAGCGAGGAAGGCAGCCATGCCCATCGCGATCAATGCGGGTGCGATATCGCTGCCCATCATCAGCGACACGTTGTGACCGACACCCGCGCCAATGGACAAGGACGGCGCAAAAATTCCGCCCGGCACACCCACCCAGGCAGACAGCCAGGTCGCGATGAATTTGAGCGTCACGTAGAGCGTCGGCATTTCCGCTTCGCCAGCGAGCATGTGCTTGACTTCCTCAGAACCGGCACCGAAGGTTGCGCCGCTGGTGACTAGGCCGATGACCGCAATCAGCAGACCCCCCGCTGCTGCAAAGCGGATAGGGTATTGCGCGCGGATGCGGTTCAGGCGCTCTGGTGCTCCTGTCAGTGATGCGGCCATCAGTTTGGCAAACAGACCCCCCAGCGCGCCGCAACTCAAGGCCACACAGATGCCAGGTGGCAGCGCGTGCCAATCCAGGCTCGGCACCTGGATGCGCCCGAAGTAATTCAGGTTGCCAAACGCTGACACCCCCATGAGACCGGCGAGCACGATCGCCGCAATGATCAACCCGCTGGCGCGCGACTCCAGCTTGCGGGACAGCTCTTCAATTGCAAACACGATCCCCGCCAGTGGCGCGTTGAAGGCCGCCGCAATACCCGCTGCGCCGCCCGCCACCAGCAGCGCGTGGCCGGTGATGCCCGAGCGCGGCCCGAACCAGCGCTTGGCGTGGTGCATGACACCAGCGGCCACCTGAACCGATGGCCCTTCGCGGCCGATGGACAGCCCGGCCAGAAACCCGAAGCCTGCCAGCGTTATCTTGGACGCGGACAACCACAGCGATACGAAGCGACTGCGCTCTTGGTCATGGAGCGCCGTCTCTTGTGCAGCCATGACCTGAGGAATCCCCGAGCCCGCAGCCCCCGGGGCCCAGCGCCGTGTGGCCCAGACGATCGCTGCCGTCAGGCAGGGGGTCCAGAGCAGCACGGCCCAGCCACCTTGCCAGTGGTAGATGTGCATGAACCAGTCAAACGCCTTCTCGGCCACCATCGTGAAACCCACGACGCACAAACCTGCAGCGGCGGCATAGGCCAGCACAATGCCCCGCTCCACCCAGCGCCAGCCCTCCCCGAATTCTTGTCTCAGGTTCTGTACGAAATCGGGTTCTTGCTGCATTGCGCCCTCGTGGAGTGAGGCGTTCAGTCTAGTCAGTTTGGAGGGGATGGGCCATTGCCATCGTTGCGAGCGACCATAAAGCTCAGGCTTTTGTAGCGGAGGCCCATGGTTGAAAACGGAACCTGCCGCGCTACACAGGCTGTGGTGAACCGACCGGACATTGCGGCAGGAATGAAGGCCCCACGACGCGCGAGCAGGCGCCGTGCGCTGGTACTGGAAGTGGGGCAATCCAGGCACAAGGCAGGGCACTCCCTGGCCATCTCGCTCTATGCGTGTCAGCGCTTTTTCGAGATCTCGGCGGTCATGTACTCGTTGAGGTCGCGCAAATCCTTCACCCGCCATGTAAACGCTGGCAGCTTGACGCCGTTCTCGCGCAGGGTTCTGGGAATCAAATCGCCATTGGGCCTCAGCACCACCGATGAGACGATGACGCCCGGGTAGTCATTCAAGCGCCTCTTGAACGCGGCGGTCGTGAGGTCGGGGGTGGGCGGGTTGCTTTTGTTCGCCAAAGGCCCTGTGCCTTTGATATCGGCGCCATGGCACATGGCGCAGCGCTGCACAAAGATATTTTTGCCATTGCTGTTCTCTGCCTGTGACCAGGGGGTGTGTGCCAGCAGCAGAAGACCGAGCGAGACGAAGACGGATTTTTTCATCGGGTGTTATGGAAATTTTTAGCCGCGTTATTTTGTGGCAAGGCACGGGCTTTCTGCTGCTATTTGCAGATGCCGGAGCTGTTTTTTGGGGCTCAGGCCTGTGAAGCCTGCATGGGGTAGAAGTGCTGGCAATCGCGCCAGTCCTGCACCGGCTGGTCGTCCAGATAAGCCGTTGGTTTTGGCAGAAATCCGCAAAAGCACTGGGTAATCCCAAGCTCATCGGCGGTGTTCTGACAATAATCAGCGCCACCGGAACTCCAAAGGTACAACACTGCGCCTTCCTGGTGAAGACGGCGCACCTGTTCAAGCACTGAAGGCATCGGAATTCTTTTGGATCCGACGGTGCGCACCAAGGTGTCGTCAACATCAATGAATATTATTTTCTTCTGCATATCTTCAAGGCACCCAAGCGTTGATTGAGCCTGCATCCTAGACCAAGGATGGGGCGCCAGATAGACCTTTTTAGCGCTGCTTGCGTCCGCAGGATATCGGCCAGATTGGTGCGCTATCCAAGGTTTGCGCTTGGCGATGCCATCTTGATAAAGCCACTGGGCACCCTGCCCAAGCGCTTGCGGAACATGGTTGAAAAGGCACTGGGGCTGTCATAACCCAGGTCCAGCGCCACCTGCGTGACCGACTGCCCGCCCGACAGCCTGGGGAGGGCCGCGAGCAAACAGGCCTGCTGCCGCCAGGCGCCAAAGCTCATGCCGGTTTGCTGGCGAAAGAAGCGGTTGAAGCTGCGCAGGCTTTTGTGCAGTTGTTCGGCCCAGTCCTCCGGCGCGTCCTGCAGCTGTGGCGCCTTCAGGAACGCCTTGCACAACGCTGCCAGCGTCGCGTCTTGCGGGATGGGCGCAAACAAGGGCATGGTCTGGGCCAGGCGCACTTCATGCAGCAGCAATTGCGCCAGCGCACCGTCGCGGCCTTGTTCGTCGTAGAGCGCGGGCAGCGCGATGGATGCCAGCAGCAGCTGGTGCAGCAGCGGGCTGACCACGAGCGCTTCGCAGTGCTCGCCTTCGCGCGGCGCGGCTGCGGGCTCTATATACAAACTGCGCGTGCTGACGCCTTGCATGCGCACCCTGTGCCGTTTACCTGCCGGAATCCACACCCCGCTGAACGGCGGAATGACCCAGGCGCCATCGTCGGTCTCCACCTCCATCAAACCGCTCATGCCGTACAGCACCTGCGCACGGCGGTGGGTGTGGGTGTCCAGCAGGGTGCCGGGGCGGTAATCGGTGCTGATGGCCAGCAGAGGGCGGGGCACGGTGTCCACCGCATCGAGGGCAATGTTGTGCATACCGGCATCTTGGCCTAAATGCGAGGATGTTTGGCTATTTGTTGAAGGTCAGCCGCTGCATATTTTTCTATCGTGGCGCTTTGCAACCTTGGAACTGCGCTTCTCATGTATTTGCTGCTGCTGTGTTTTGGTGTTCTTGCCGGTGTGACCACCGTGCTGTTTGGTTTTGGCGGAGGCTTTGTGGTCGTGCCGCTGCTGTACGCGGTGCTCCTAGGGGTCTACGGTGCCGATAGCGAGATGGGGCGCGCTGCGATGCATATCGCGGTGGCCACCTCTACCTGCGTGATGATCTTTGGCGCGGGCATGGCCAGCTGGCGCCACCACCAGGCCGGAACCCTGCCCTGGCGCCAGGTGCGGCCGCTGCTGGCCTATGTCGCGGTAGGCGCGATACCCGGCGCAATCGCTGCGCTGATGCTGAGCGGCAGCTGGATCCGCTGGGCCTTTATCGTCTATCTGGGCTTGACGATTCTGGACAGCCTGCTGCGCTCTGGCTTTACCCAAAGCCATCGCAGCGAGATGCGCGCCATGGCCCAACCCGCTGCGGCTGCGGCAGGCCTGTCGATAGGCGCTATTGCCGCCTTTCTGGGCGTGGGGGGCAGTGTAATGACGGTGCCGCTGATGCGGCGGCGCGGCGCGAGCATGACAGCGGCGACAGCGGCAGCCAACCCGCTGTCATTGCCGATGGCGATCGCAGGCACCGCCACCTATGCGCTGATGGCCTGGAACACCGCGTCTCTGGGCGCCTGGCATCTGGGCTTTATTGATCTGCGCGCCTGCGCGGTGCTGGTGCTTGGCTCCTGGCTCGGTATCCACATGGCCTCCCGGTGGATCGGGAAGATCCCCGATGGCCTCCATGCCAAGGTCTATATTGCATTGCTGTGCGGGGTCTTGCTGGCCATGCTGCTGAGCTAGCAGTGAGCGACGGGCGCCCCGATCAGCAATCGCTGCGGCTTGGACGGTGCGGAGATGCCTCCGTGAACGGTGAGCTGCAGCATTCCGGGGAGGTCAGATGGGGTTTTCTGCATTGGTGCCAGAGTTGGTGGTGACGGACATCAACGCCAGTCTTCAGTTTTGGTGTGGTGTTGTGGGGTTTTCTGTGTGGTATGACCGCCCGGAAGAACACTTTGCCTACCTTAGCTTGGGGGAGGCGCAGATCATGTTGGAGCAGCATTGCCCGGGCGACCGCAGCTTTGTCAATGGTGCGCTGGCGCAACCCTTTGGCCGTGGCATCAATTTCCAGTTGGCGGTGCCATCGGTGGACGAGATCGCCGACCGCTGCGCCCGGCAGGGCATTGCGCTCTTCTGGCCGATGGAGGAGCGCTGGTACCGGCAGGGGAATCATGAGGTGGGGCAGCGGCAAATAATCGTCGCGGATCCGGATGGTTATCTGGTCCGTTGCATGCAGCCGCTGGGTACCCGCTCCAAGCGCCTGCCGGCGCCTTCATAGTTTTGCTGCCCAGATGTGCTCTCTTGGCACACAAGCGGGCTCAGCTGAACTGGTCGGTGTAGTAGCGCGCGGCGCAGCAAGAACAGGCAAACAGAGACACTTGTTGAAGCGATTCGGACGGGCCCTTGGATGTCAAAATTTCTCGGTGTTTTTCCCAGGCCCTTTTCCCAGTATTGCTGCAATTGCTGCGTGGCCAGCAGTTGCTGAAAAAGGACGGGCGAGCCAGTCAATTCACATAAAGTGGCGCAGCAAAAATAGCCAGTCAATGCAGCTTTGCAGAAAGGGGGCATGCGGGCAACTGGTTGAACGCTTGCCAAGCGCGGGCGGGATTATTGGGTAGGCTTCGTACGGCTCTCACTATGTCGGGGCGGAAGGAACGCTCCGCAGTGCTGCTCTGGATGCAATCCGCGCGCCAATAACAAACCTAGGACTCAGCATGCGCCAGTTCCTCGTCTGCTGTCATCGGGGGATCGACAATGGTTTCCGTGTAGCATTATTAACAACTAGTAATATATAAGTAAGTGTGCACACTTTTTATATGAAGGGTTTCCGATGATTCGCATGTCTTACGGAGCGGTAAAAATGATTTTGCAGCAACTGGCTGCATATAGACAGGGAGATTTAATGAAAAAGTTTTTTGCGGCCGTAGCTATCGCATGCGGACTGGCAGGTGTTACCCAAGGTGCCCAGGCGGCCGGTAATGTCGAAAGTGCATCTATGAACCATATGCGCGGTTGGGCGTGCGACCCAAACTTTCCGCTCTACCAAGGGCAAGTGATGATGTACCGTGACGATGGTCAGTGGGTAGGTACTGCGCAAATCAATGTGGCGCGTGAAGCCGCAGTTAGCAATGCATGTGGTGGCGGAACCATTCATGGATTTGATGCCAGCTGGCAAGTGGATCCATCGCTGATAGACAATAAAAACCATTATGTTGAATTCTGGTATATCGGCGGCCAAGAAATGGAACTCACCAGTTCTCGGAGGTTGCTGGGATTCTGTCAGGCTGTCATCAGCCCTAGTGGACTTTGCCCAACGAACTGATAAATTTTATTCGGCTTAGATTCCAGCCTCGATACCAACCCGCTTCGGCGGGTTTTCTCATTTCTGAAGGAGTCTCTCAATGCAGAGCATAGATATCAGAAAGCCGATTGCAAAGGCAGTGATTGCGGTGATGGTAGCCATGGCCGCGCAAGCCGGGACCCAACGCTTCTACCGTAGCGTTGTCGATACGGAACTCATCGCCTATGGCTAGTTTTGGAAAAGCAATGACGGTTGGCTTTTAACCACTGGGGCTACATCAAGCCACGACGAGGTCGCGCATCATCATTTTTGACGAGTACCGCGAGATGAGAGAAACGAAGGGGTGACCTAACGTGCACAAGATTCCAGGAGCACTACGCGCAAACCCGGTGCCCCTGGTGGTCGTGATGGCTACATGGTAGCCGAGCGCGACGAGGCAGCAAACCATACGCTTGAAAAGCACAGCGGATACGTCCAGGCTTTGGGCACGGAGACCGGCACATTCCGAGCGTTCAAAGCTGCCATGTTGATGGGCAGCTATTACGAGAGCCGCTACCGCGCCACCGGCGCGCCTTAGGGGGACAAGCCTACGAAGGGCCAGCCGCTGACCGACTGCTGCGGTCTCGAAGGCAGCCGCTACCTGGCGACCAAGCGCATCGCCATGGCTATGTTTCGCCTTTGGACCACCTCTATGCCGTTGCAGCAGGCTGTGTTCATCGGCTTCATCCACTACAAAGGTGAGGGCGCGCTGTACACCTCGATCCTGCTGCGCAAGCCCAAGCCAACGCGGCTGCCTGCAGCCATCTTGCAGATAACGCCGCATCCCTCGACCGCCAACTTGCAGAAGGCCCCGGCGAGCTCGCATCGCGCCGCTGGCGGCATCATCCCCGTTAAGGGTAGGGGGTTCGCCGGGTTAGGGCTGTAGGTGCCTCGCGCTGCGGCCTGGAAGAAGCGACAGAAGACTGGTCTCCGGAACGCAAAAAAGGCCCCCAAAAGGAGCCTCAAGAATCAGACTGAAAACGGCTGTCGATGTCCCCGCGATGTCCCCGGGCGCGACTTTAAAAGAGAGCCACTTGATTTCATTAAGAAAAAGTGGCCTCCCCGACAGGAATCGAACCTGTATCTAGCGCTTAGGAGGCACTCGTTCTATCCATTGAACTACGGAGAGGGACAGCGGCCTATTGTAGAGGACTTGCCGAGCCTCGCAGCCAATCTGGCGGGGGACTGCATCCGATGCGTTGATCCGCACGCGGCACGCCCCTCCGCGCAGCTGGCTGCCTGGGCTGTAAAAAGTCACGACTCCAGGCAAACTCCTGCGGAAGCGCAAAATTTCACAGCATGTTTCCTTTTCCTTCCACCCCACTCCCCCCATTGGCGGCGCTCCATGACCGCTGGCAACCCATCGGTTCCCTGCAAACGCTGTACGTCAGAGCCGGCAAGGCGCCTGAGCCGCGATCGGTGGCGGAGGCCCAGGCCATCGGCGGCTATGGCCTGGCAGAGGATCGCCATGCGTCCCTTCTGTCTCCCCGGCAACTGCTGATCGCAGACAACGGTGCCTACCGGCGCTGGGGTTTAGCGGATGGCACTCTTAGGGAGAATCTGCGGGTGGACTTCCCGGCCCGGGGACTTGCTTCCGGTGATCTGCTGCGGATTGGCAGCGACGTGGTGCTTTGGATCACGTTTGTCTGTGAACCCTGCAGGCTGCTGGAGCGCAGGGCGCCAGGGATCGTTGCGAATATCGGCCGAGACCGAGGCATGCTTGCCCGCGTGCTGCGAGGCGGAACCATCCGCCGTGGCGCAGAGATAGTGGTATGCCGTGCGATAGCGCCGGCGTTCAGCGACCAGTGGCAGCAGAGGGTCCAGCAGGTGGCCTGCGCGGTGCCCGAGGGCGCCTGGATCAGCTATCGGCAGCTGGCGGAGATGGCCGGCGTGCAAACGGCCTATTGCAGAGCTTTTCCCAAGGTCCTCGCACAGTTGCCAGCGCCTGTTGCCGCAAGGGTGCGGAGCCAGCGCAGTGGTGCAGGCGAGGCGCCCTGGTCCGGTGCTGGATTCTTTGGCATGGCCCAGGATTGACGCCTGCATTGCCTGAGAAACGGCAACTGCAACCCCGGCTTCCCACTGACAAACATGCCTCCGCCGTTTTGCAACGGGGCGGAGGCATGTCCTTGCGCACTGCACGCGATCTGTGGCTCAGGGGCTCAATCAGTCATAGCGCAAGGTGTAGATCAGATCCAGCGCGCTGGTGGTGCCGGCCGAGCCGCGCAGCTGCAGATTGCGGGTGAAGTCATAGAAGATGTAGAGCGCGCCCAGGGTGCCGGCCAGGCCGGCCTCGTAGGTCACATACAGGTCCTGCGAGATGCGTTTGCCCAGGGACAGGCTGGCGGAGTCGCGGTCGGTACCGCCAAAGCCGATTTCGTCCAGGCCCAGGCCCTTGGCAATATTGCCGGTGATGCTCTCGCCCGAGCCGCCGCTGAGCAAGGCCAGCGCTGCTTGCTGCATCAGTGCGCTGCTGGCGCCACCTTCGGCTGGGTCGCGTCCCATCACCACCCAGGAGATCTTCTCCGCATCGGGCATTTCGGGGTTGGAGTACAGGCGCACGCGCGGCGCCTGTGCCGAGCCGCTGACCTGCACACCCGCCCGCACAGCGATGTTCGGACGCAGCGCCAGAATATCGAGCGAGGGGTTGTTGTACGGGCCATTGAAACGGATCAGGCCGGTTTCCACATTCAGCACCTGGCCCCAGGCGCGGTAGCGGCCTTCTTCGGTGCTGATGACGCCGGTGATACGCGGCATGCCGATGCCGGCGCCGCCGCTGCTTTGCACATTGAGCGTGCCAGTCAGGCGGGTGGTGATGCCATAGCCTTGCAGCGCGAAATCGTGGCCCATGTCGAGCTTGACGTTCAGGATCAGCGGCTTGGCGGGTGTCACCTGGCCTGCAGGGGCATCGAGCTTCGCCTGGGCGGCCTTGGCCGCTTCCTGCTTGGCCTTCTCGGCAGCGGCTGCGCGGCTGGCCTTGGTGCTGACCACGACATCACTGCCCAGCTTGGGCGAGGATGCATCGGCCAGCATGATGCTGGCGCGGTCCACGGTCAGGTCCCCGGTGATGCTCATCTGGCCTTGCTGCAGCTGGCTGCGCACCTGGCCGGAGACGCTGACCTGGCGGTCGGCACGCACCAGCACCTGCAGGGCCTTGGCCTGGGTGCGGATGTCCATGCGGATATCGGGTGCAGCGCCGTTTTGCGGCATGGTCCAGCTGATGGTGCCGGTGGCATCCAGGGTACCGCCGCTGGTGGGCGCGGCCGTCAGGTTGCCGCTGTAACCGGCGATGCGGGCGCGGCTGCCTTCGCCGCCGTCAAAGTGCAGGCTTTGCAGCTCCAATGTATTGCCGTTGAGCTGTGCACGCAGGCTGCCGTTGCGCAGGTCCACGCCATCCAGTTGCGATTGGACGTGCATCTTGTCGGCGGTGATGGTGCCGCTCCAGCGCGGGTCTTGCAGATTGCCTGCCAACTGCACATTGGCCGCCAGGCTGCCCGCCACGCGCCAGCCCGGGGGCGCAAAGCTGGCCCAGATGCCCAGGTCGGGCATTTGCGCCTGTACGCTGCCGCTCAGTGGCGCATCGGGCGCCACGGTGGCGCCCAGGTAGTTCTTGCCTTCGTACTGCAGCGCGGTTTGCACATCGGCCGTCAGCTGGCCGGCGTTGACCGAATCCCACTGCACGCGGCTGCGCACCTGGCGGTCTTGCACGGTGACTTCCACCTTGGCAGTGCGGATGCGCGCGATGACGGTCTGGCCCTCTGCCGAGAAGGCCTTGGAGATGGCGCCTTCCTTGCCACTGGAGTGGAAGGTCACGTTCTTCGGCGCGCTGCCCTGGGTGTGCAGCTGCAGATCGCCACTGGCGCGCTCGATCTCGAGCTTGGCGTTGAGGCCGTTTTGCGTGTTGACGTCCCAGCGTCCCTGGACGACGAGGTCCGAATCGAGCGGGCTGTGCTTTTGCGCCTGGCTCGGATCGGGCTTTTGAAAGGCGCGTATCCAGCGCACAGGCAGGCCTTGCAGGGTACCCGTGCTTTGCAGCTGCACAGCCTTGTCCGCCCCCTGGCTGAACTGCAAGGGATTCCATTGCAAGGTGACGGTGCCGGGCTGGGGGCCGGTCAGCTGCAACTGGCTGGCACCCGTGCTGGCGCGCAGGGGCTGGCTGCCTGCCGGCAGCTGCAGTTGGAAGTCCAGCGGCTGCTGCAGCTGTACCTGCCAGGGCTCCTTGTTGGGCGGCAGCGTGGCGCGGGCTTGCAGTTTGCTCAAGGCGCCACTCCACCGCTGGGCGGCCGTGCTGTTGGCCGCCAGGCTGACCTGGGCGGCCATTTGCTGCTCGCCATGCTGGGCTTGCGTGCGCAGGTCCAGTTGCACCTTTTTGAGGTTGCCGACCAGGGCCAGCTCGGTATCGCGCAGCTGCCACAAGTCGGCGGCATCGGCGCTGGGGCGCACGCTCAGCTGCGGGGTGGTGATGCTGGCGTCGAGTGCAAAGGGCTGGCCACCAGAGGGAATGCCCTCTGGCAGTCGGGCCAGCAGGCCGGCCTGCTGCAGCTGGCGCAGCGCATCGCCATAACCGCCGCTAAAGCGCAGCCTGGCATCCAGGCTGCCCTGGGCCAGCATGCCCTCGGGCAACGCCTGGGCCATGCCCGGCACCTTGCGCAGCCACTGCAGCAGTTGCTCGGCGCTGCTCAGCCGCAGCAAGACATTGCCCTGGCCTTGCTGAGGCGTGGCCTGGGCCTTGGCATCCAGATTGGCACCGGGTGCCTGCACCGACAGCTCACCCGCGCCGCTGCGCTGGTCGATATTGGCCGTGAGCTGCTTGGCGTTGATGTGGGCACCCAGCGCATCAATCTGCGCACTTTGCAGCTGCAGTTCGGGCGCTTTCCACTGGCCCTTGGCGACCACGCGGTCGATCGGCAAGCTGGTGCTGGCTGCACTGGCCTTGGCTGGCGTGCGGCGGTCGGAGGTGATGTTGGCGTCAAAGACAATGGCCTCGTTCTGCGACTGGGCCGACAGGGTGCCGGTCAGCGGGGCGCTGTCGATGCGGGTATCGACCAGCGCCGGGTTGATGGCGCGCAGCGCCGCCTGGATGCCGACATGGTGGTCTGCCAGGCGGTAGTGGCCCTGGGCGGTCAGGCTGCCGCTGCCCAGTTGCACCTGGCTGCCTTCGAGGACATCCACGCGCTGGCCGTCAAACAGCGCATGGGTCTGCACAGCACTCACCGGCAGGAGCTGGTGGTTGATGGGGCCGGGCAGGGCGTTCTTGATATCGACCTGGATATCCAGCGGCACGGGCAGCAGCGCTGGGGGCGTTGCGGGGGCGGCATCCTGGGCATCGGCAGAAGTGGCATCGGCCTTGCCGGCCGTGGGGTCCACCGGCACATCCACCAGTGCTGGTGCGGGATGGGCGGCATGGGTGCTGCTGACCAGCTCGGGCGCTGCCTCGCTCACCGCCAACTGGCCGTTGAGCAAGGTGGTGGGCAGGCTGGGCAAGAAGGCGCCCAGGTTGACGCTTTGCAACTGCGCCTGTGCCGGGCCCAGCGGCCAGGGGCGCCAGGGGTAGACGGTGGCATCCACATGGGCCTGCATGGGCGCGGCGCTGGCCAGTGCCTGGGCCGAGCGGGCGGCCTGGGCCTTGGCGGCTTTCTCGTGGGCCGAGGGTGCCTTGTTGGCGGTTTTTTTGTTGCCGGGGGCTGGCGCGGGTGGGGTGTCCGCCGCCTTGGCCGTTGCAGCGGGCAACTGGGGATTGACCTGGGCCTGCACACGCAAAGCGGCATCCAGGCCTGACAAGGTCCCCGTGACCTGCACACCGGCATCGGCCAGGATGGCGGGCAGGGCATCGGTGGCAGGCTGGTCCAGTTGGGCTTTCAGATTGGCGCTGGTCTGCATCGGCGCCAGTGCATCCACGTCGGCTTTGAGCTGCAGGCGGCTGTTGAAGGCTTCGACCTGGTCTATCTGCAGCTGGTGCTTGTCAGTGGCGTAGAGGTAGTGGCCCTGCAGCTGCGTGACGGTGACGGGCTGCGGCGCGGCCCAGACGATTTCGTCCACCGTAAAAGGCACCTCCAGCACACGCAGCGGCAGCGGTAACTGCTCCAGAGGCTTGGTCGGCTCCTTGGGCTTGTCGATGCCCGAAGGCGTGATGGTGACCTTGGCGATATGGATGGGCGCCAGGCGCAGCTCGCGGTCCAGAATCTTGTCCAGACTCCAGCCGATGGTGGCCTGGTCGACTTGGACGCTGATCGACGGGTTGCTCCATTGCAGTTGGCCGATGCTGCCACCGCCGCGCAGGCTGCCTTGCACATCCTGCGCCTGCAGTTGCATGTCGGCCGGCAAAAAGCGCTGGGCCAGGGTGATGGTGCGGGCCAGCGAATCGTTCTGCCCCGTCCACCACCAGGCGCCGCCCAGCAAGGCCACCAGCAGCACGATGAGGGCAAGCAGCAACCACAGCAAGTAGCGTGCGGCGCGCCGCCATCCACTGCGCTTATGGGGGGAACGGGGGCCGCTGGGCGGAGACGCCGCAGCAGGCGCCGCGCTGACCGGAGGTGCAATAGCGTGTGTATCTGCCATTTTTAGAAGCTGTATCCCAGACGCAAGTGCAAGCGGAAACGTTCGTCTTTCAAGCCATAGGCCACATCGGCCTGCAGCGCGCCCACGGGGCTGCGCCAGCGCAGGCCCGTGCCAATGCCCCAGAAAGGGGTCAAATCACCGGCCTTGTCGGCGACCGAGCCTACATCGGCAAACACGGCCGATTCCCAGGCGCTGATCTCGCCATTGCGTACGAGGGGGCGCTGGTACTCGACGCTGCCCACGTACATGTAGCGGCCGCCATAGACCTGGTCGCCCGCAATGCGGGTACCGATCTTCTTGTAGCCATAGCCCCGCACGGTAGTGTCGCCGCCGGTGATGAACAGCTGGGTCGCAGGGATCACGGCCGAATCCTTGGCCATGATGGCGCCGCCTTCGGCCCGCAGCGCAATGCGCGCGCTGCGCGAGCTGCCATTGGGCGCTGTGACCTTGCCTGCCGGCACAAAGCCCTGCCAGCGCAGCAGGCTGCGCACAAAGGGCTCGCGCTCTGGCGTGATGGTGTAGCCGGCACCCAGCTCGGCGGCAATGCCGTAGCCTCGCGTAGGGTCGGTATTGTTGTTGAAGTAGCGGCCCGTCCAGCCGTAGTTGACGCTCAAGGCGCTACTGGAGGGGATTCTTTCCTGGCCCTGCACCGAGGAGAAGTCGTACTGCAGAAAAGCGCTGCGGTCGATATGGTCCGAGCTTTTCTTGTGACCACCGCGCAGCTGCATGGAGTTGACGGTGAAGTCGCCATTGAGTTCGCGCTTGACCTCGCCGGCGCCAAAATAGGCCCAGCCACTTTCCTTGGGCAGATCGGTCCATTCGGTGGACAGCAGCTTCTTGTCGCGTTCAAAAGAGAACTTGCTCACGGCCCGCCATCCCAGCCCGGGCATCTTGTTGTGGATGTGGTCCAGGCTCAGACGCGGCCCGGTGTCGGTCGACATACCGATACCAAACACCACCTTTTGCAGCTTGGCTTCACGCACCTGGGCAATGACCGGCGCTTCCTTGGGGTTGGCGGTGTCGGTGTCCAAGGTCAGAAAGACCGAATCGTAGTAGCCGCTGGCGGCCAGCCGGGTCTGGGCATCGAGCATGTCGGTTTCGCTGTAGTTCTGGCCGCTGGGCAAGCGGGCAATGCGGGCGATGCCTTCAGCGTCGTAACGCTCGGTCCCCTCGATACGCAGCGGGCCGAACTTGTAGAGCGGGCCGCTGTCATAGCCCACCGACAGCTTGGCCTCGTTGGTATCGCCGTCGATGTTGGCCTGGCTGTTGCTGATCTTGGCGGTGGGGTAGCGGTTGCGCTGCAGGCTGCGCAGGCCTTCGGACTTGGCGCTGCTCCAGCCTTTTTGGGTAAAGCCCTCACCGGGCTGCAGATCCCAGTTGCGTTGAAAGCGCGCGCGGCGCGCGGCAAAGTTCTTTTCCTGGGTGACTTCACCGCTGTAGTCCAGCTCGACCTCGGTCACCTTGGTCTGCGGGCCGGGTTCGACCTCGATCAGCAACTGGGGGCGTGCCTGGCTGTTGTCTGTCGAGATGCCGGTGTCGGCGGGCGCGGTGCCGATGTCGTAGGCATCGATCTTGATCTCCGGGCTGAAGTAACCCAAGGTGCCCAGCAGCTCGCGCACGTCTTCATCGGCACTGCCCAGCAGGCGTGTCATCTCGCTCATTTGCAGCCCGGGAAAGTTGCGATAGCGTTTGAGCTCCAGGTGCTGCTCCAGGTACTCGCGCACCTCCTTTGGGGCCTTGACGGTGATATCAAACGCGGGTTCGCTGCTGGCATGCGTCGCAGAATCCTCCGCGTCGTCGCCCTTGGGGGTGCTGCTGCAGCCTGCAAGCAGAGCAGCAGTAAGAATAAAAAACGCCGGCAGGACCGGCGTCGTCAGACGTTGGCGCATGGTCACTTTGACAGCAAACGCATCGTGTCCTCCAGCCCTTTGAGCGACAGGGGAAACATGCGGTCACTTACGAGTTGTTGTATCAGGCTGATGCTTTGGCGGTATTGCCACACGCCTTGCGGCTCCGGATTGATCCAGGCGTGTTTTGGGAAGGCATGGGTCAATCGTTTAAGCCACTCGGCCCCAGGTTCCTCATTGTTGTACTCAACAGAGCCTCCTGCTTGTAGGACTTCGTATGGACTCATTGTTGCATCGCCGACAAAGATCAGTTTGTAATCTTTGTTGTATTTTCGGATGATGTCCCAGGTCGGAAATTTCTCGGCGTAGCGGCGCTTGTTGTTCTTCCACATGTAGTCGTAGACACAGTTATGGAAGTAGTAGAACTCGAGGTGCTTGAACTCGCTTTTGACGGCGCTGAACAACTCCTCGACCCGCTGGATGTGGTCGTCCATCGTGCCGCCCACGTCCATCAGCAGCAGCACTTTCACATGGTTATGGCGCTCGGGCACCATTTTGATGTCGAGGTAGCCGGCATTGGCCGCCGTGGCGCGGATGGTGTCGGGCAGGTCCAGCTCCAGGTCGTTGCCTTCGCGTGCAAAGCGGCGCAGGCGGCGCAGCGCCACCTTGATATTGCGGGTGCCCAACTCCTGGGTGTCGTCGTAATCGCGGTAGGCCCGCTGCTCCCAGACCTTGACGGCGCTGCGGCTCTTGCCCGGGCCGCCAATGCGCACGCCGGCCGGGTTGTAGCCACCATGGCCAAAGGGGCTGGTGCCATTGGTGCCGATCCATTTGCTGCCGCCCTCGTGCCGGCCTTTTTGCTCTTCCAGGCGTTTTTTGAGCGTCTCCATCAGCTCATCCCAGCCCATCGCCTCGATGGCGGCCTTTTCTTCGGCACTCAGCTCTTTTTCCAGCACCTGCTTGAGCCAGTCCTCGGGCAGCTCCTTCTTCCAGTCGGTGAGCATTTCCATGCCCTTGAAATAGGCGCCAAAGGCCTGGTCGAACTTGTCGAACAGCTTTTCATCCTTGACCAGGCAAAGCCGCGCCAGGAAATAGAAGTCGTCCAGGCTCCAGGCATCCTGGGAGCGGGGACCGGCCAGGCCCTTGTCCAGTGCTTCAAGCAGCGTCAGCAGCTCCTTGACCGACACCGGCAACTTGGCCGCGCGCAAGGTGTAGAAAAAGTCTATCAACATGGTTTGTAAACAATCCGTAACAGTTTGGCGCTAGCCTCTCCAGTCTAACGGGTACTCGGAAGGCTAGCTGTCATGGTGATGATCAAAACGGACAAGGCACGCCAGGCTTTGCGGGATCGCGGCAGCCTGTCCGTGCAGGAGCGCCAGATTCTGATCTTGTGCGACGGCCAGCGCTCACGTCAAGAGATTGCGCGTTGGGTCGGGGACAGCGCGGGCAGTGTGCTGGATGCCCTGGTCCTGTCCGGCTATCTGGCCACGCAGCAGTCCGCAGCACCGCCTCCGCCCTTACCACCTGCCGCGCCTCCGGTCCCGCCAGGCACGCCCGCACCCCCATCGCCTGCTCGGCCCGCATCCGCACCTGTGGCGGCTGCATATGTGGAGCAGACGCGGGCCAGCCATGGCAGCAAACGCTCGCTGGCCGGCTGCAAGATGTATGCCGTGGGGATTTTGCAGATGCAGCGCAGTGCCGATGCGATGGCGCTGGCCGTGCGGGTGCAGCAGGCCAGCGATGAGACCGAGTTGCTGCTGGGCCTGGTGGACATGGTCCGCTTTCTGGAGCAGATGACCAATACCGGCTATGCTGACAACGTCAAAACCCATCTGCGCCAGATTCTGCCGGAGCAGTATCTGGGCGTGTTGAACCTGCAGACTGCCTGAGCTGGCAGCTCTTGAAGTCTCAGCGCGGCTGGTCCAGCAGGTACAGCAGCTGGGCCTTGGCCTCGGGCCATTCGCCGGCCAGCATGCTGTAGAGCACGGTGTCCCGTACGGTGCCATCGCGGCGCGGCGCATGGTGGCGGATGACGCCGTCCTTCTTGGCGCCCAGGCGCTCGATCGCGCGCTGGCTGGCGAAGTTGTAGTTGTCGGTGCGCCAGCCCACAACGGCAGCGCCCAGTGTCTCGAAAGCGTGGGTCAGCAGCAGCAGCTTGCAGGTGGTGTTGACATGGCTGCGCTGCACGCTGCGCGCATACCAGGTGTAGCCAATCTCGACGCGCTTCAACGCGGGCACGATGTCGTGGTAGCTGCTGGTGCCCAGCAACTGGCCGCTGGCCTCGTCCACCACCGCAAAGGGCATGCGGCTGCCGGCATCGCGCATCGCCAGGGCCTGCTCGATATAGGCGCGGGTGTTTTCCGGCTCGGGTACCGAGGTCACGCGGATGTTCCACAGCTCGCCATCCTGCGCGGCGGCACGCAGGCCCGCCTCATGCGCCAGGGTCAGCGGGGTCAGCAGCACGCCACGGGCGCGCAATTCAACGGGTTCAACGAAGGCCATATGCCTCTTTCTATTCAGCGTTCAGGGTTGGAGGGGCGGCGGCTACGCCAGCGCCGGGCCAATTGCAAGCCCGCGCCACCGCCCAGGCCGACCAGCACAATCGCGGCAATGCTGCCGGCGCCATAGCCTTCGGAGAACAACTGCCAGCCCAGCAGCGTGGCAATGCCCCAGCCCAGCAGCGCGCCCACCAGAAAACCGGCTGCGTCGCTCAGCCCTTCGATCAGCAGTTGCTGCGGCGTGGCCATGGCAGCCTCAGCGGTTGCGCTGGTTCATGAAGACCAGCTTTTCAAACAGGCTCACATCCTGCTCGTTTTTCAGCAGCGCACCCACCAGCGGCGGGATGGCGATCTTCTGGTCGGCCGTTTGCAGCACTTCGGGCGGAATGTCTTCGGCCACCAGCAGTTTGAGCCAGTCGATCAGCTCGCTGGTAGACGGTTTTTTCTTCAGGCCCGGCAGGTTGCGGATGTCGAAGAACACCTTCATTGCGGCCGACAGCAGCTCTTGCTTGAGCTTGGGGAAGTGCACGGCCACGATCTGCTGCATGGTCTCGGCATCGGGGAAGCGGATGTAGTGGAAGAAGCAGCGGCGCAGGAAGGCATCGGGCAGCTCTTTTTCGTTGTTCGACGTGATGACCACCAGCGGGCGGTGCTTGGCGCGGATCATCTGGCGTGTCTCGTAGCAGTAGAACTCCATCCGATCGATTTCACGCAAGAGATCATTGGGGAATTCGATATCCGCCTTGTCGATCTCGTCGATCAGCAGCGCCACCGGCTGGTCGGCGGTGAAGGCCTGCCACAGCACGCCCTTGATGATGTAGTTGTTGATGTCCTTGACGCGGCTTGCGCTCTCGGGGTCGGCGAGCTGGCTGTCACGCAGACGACTGACCGCATCGTATTCATACAAACCCTGCTGCGCCTTGGTCGTGGACTTGATATGCCACTGCAGCAGCGGCATGCCTAACGCCTGTGCAACCTCCTCCGCCAGCATGGTTTTCCCTGTCCCTGGTTCCCCCTTGACGAGAAGCGGTCTTTGAAGGGTAATTGCCGCATTGACCGCCAGCATGAGGTCATTGGTCGCGACGTAGTTC
>Ga0308165_1000819_pt1 | contig 49094 bp, 47 predicted proteins | sample PhyWR2_FD_201032 | JGI IMG/M metagenome (GOLD analysis project Ga0308165, IMG submission 201032) | Phyllosphere microbial communities from UC Gill Tract Community Farm, Albany, California, United States - DLSLW.R2 | ecosystem: Host-associated > Plants > Phyllosphere > Unclassified | place: USA... | reverse complement strand
CCTGGCGTGTTTACTCAATTTTTTGTTCAGATCCCCTGGGATAGCGAGAGGAAAATCGCGTGATAAATGTCTTAATTGTCGATGATGATGCCATGGTGGCTGACCTTAACCGACTGTATGTGAATCGAGTTGAGGGTTTTAGCTGCTGTGGTGTCGCCTCCACGCTCAGCCAGGCGCAGACCATCATTAGCAACCCCACCCAGGCTATCGATCTGGTGCTGCTGGATGTCTATATGCAGCAGGACAACGGTCTAGATTTACTGCCGATTATCCGTGCTTCCGGGCGCGCCATCGATGTGATCATGATTTCATCGGCCTCCGATGCGGCCACGATTCAGACTTCGATGCACTACGGTGTGGTGGACTATCTGATCAAGCCGTTCCAGTTTCCGCGTTTTGAAGAAGCGTTAAACGGCTGGAAGGAGAAGAAACACCTGATGGGTTCCCATCAATATTATGAGCAGGCGGACGTCGATCGTCTGCTGCATGGCGGCGCACCGGAGCTGGCTGACAGCAAACGCCTGCCAAAAGGCCTCACTCCACAGACGCTGCGTACGATCTGTCAGTGGATTGACGGGCATCCCGATGCGGAATTTTCCACCGACGACCTGGCAAACGCGGTCAGTATTTCGCGCGTATCCTGTCGTAAATATCTGATTTGGCTGGCACAGATAACTATTTTGTTTACCAGCATTCATTACGGCGCAACCGGTCGTCCGGTGTATCGCTACCGGCTCCAGGCGGAACAAATCGGACTGCTCAGACAGTATTGCCAGTAAGGCGATAGCGGTTGTCCAGCAGCGTAAAACGAAAATGTCGCCTCGACGAGCACACGATCTCGTGTGCTTTGGTGACGAAAACTGCTTCGATGTCGGGCCGCGCACGCAGCGCCGCACAGCCTTTCTCAACGCCCAGTCCGTAAATCAGCGTGGTCCAAAGGTCGCCGTCGATGGAGTCGGTCGAGATAATGGTCACGCTGTCGAGCTCGTTATCCAGCGGATAACCGGTGCGCGGGTTTAAAATGTGGTGGTAACGCTTGCCGTCACGTTCGAAATAGCGCTCATAGGTTCCAGATGTCACCACCGATTTGTTTTCAATGTGCAGCGACCCGATGAGCGCATCCGCCTCACCGAACGGTTTCTTAATACCCACCGTCCAGCCGCCTTCCGGCGAGCCAAGCGTCTGAATATTGCCGCCCAGGTTGATTAAACCCAGCGTTTCACCCTCTTTACGCAAAAAATCCCGTACCCGATCAGCAATATAGCCTTTGGCGATGGCGCCCAGATCGATCTCCATTCCCGGTCTGGCAAGAAAAACGCGGGATGTCGCTTCATTAAGCACCACGTCCGTCGGATTGGTTAACGACAGCAACGCCTGAATCTCATTTGCAGGCGGAACGCTGTCGCCCTGAAAACCAATTCGCCAGCGTTTAACCAGCGGACCAATTGCCAGATTAAACGCACTGTTCCCCAGCAAACTGGCTGCTTTCGCATAGCGAATCAATTCAAATACTGGCCGACTGACGGCAACGGGATGCCTGCCCGCAGCGTGGTTGATCGCCATAACCTCGGAATCTGCGCGGTTCACGGTCAGTAAATCTTCGTACTGTTTGATTAAGCGAAAAGCTTTCGCGGCAAGCGCTTCGTTATGCGAGAAGAGTGTGAGGAGAATGGGCGAACCCATCAGAACGGCGGAATAATGGTAGACGCGGTCGTCATCTGGCATGGCAATAGCTCCTGACAGTAGCCCCGGCAGTAAAACCCGCCGGGGAAATGACCGGAACGCCTCGTTTCCGGTCAACGATAACGGCTGAGCTAGGCCATTCTTGAACGCATCGCCGCCTGATGTCCGGCAAGCGTACCAAAAATAATAATATCTGCCACCGCATTACCCCCAATTCGATTCCCGCCGTGAATACCACCGACCACTTCACCCGCCGCATAGGCGCCTGGAATCACGTTATGCGCACTATCCAGAACACAGGTTTCGGTATTGATCGTCACGCCGCCCATGGTGTGATGCACACCGGGCGCGATGCGGATCGCATAGAACGGCCCTTCGTTGATCGGCGCGCGCAGCGCGGTCGTGCGACCAAAATCGTCATCGTGCTGTTTTTCAACAAACCCGTTATAGCGTTCGAGCGTCGCCAGGAAAGCGTGGTTGTCCATACCCAACGCATCTGCCAACGCTTTCGGCGAGCTTGCGCTGGTCACCAGACCTTTGGCAATGTATTCATCAGCGGCTTTGTTTTTCGCGCGAACGTGCTCATCAAAAACGATGTACGCGTATTTCTCGGGCAGCGCAATGATGTGGGCTGACACTTTGTCACGGGTTTCCATCTCGTTGAAGAAACGACTGCCCTGCTGGCTCACGAGGATTGCGCCACCGCCGCGAATGGATTCAGAAATCAAATATGAGGTGTTCTGCTCAACGGTTGGGTGAATTTGAATTTCGCCCATATCCACCGTGCCTGCGCCAATACGCTCCAGCAACGCAATCCCACCGCCCGTTGCGCCTTTATGGTTGGTGGTGACAAAACCGTCCAGATCGGGGCGATATTTCACCACCATCTGGCTGTTGGCGCTAAATCCACCGGTCGCCATAATCACGCTTTTGGTCGAAACAATGACCGTTTCATTCTCTTCGGTGGTCAAACGCACGCCGGTCACTTCACCGTTTTCGACAATAATGTCGCTAACGGAAGTTTCCAGCATCACGTCGATATGGCGTTTGTTGACGTTGCGCACGAGGCCGCTGACCAGATAGCCGCCCACCGCAGAGCCGTCTTTTGGCCGGTGGGTACGATCGATGCTCATGCCACCCGTCGTGGTGATGTCATTGAGCATAATGCCCCGCATCGCCAGCCATTCGATAGCCTCTGGCGCGTTTTCCACAAAACGGTGCAGGAGTTCCGGGTTGTTCCTGTTCTGCCCGCCTCTCAGGGATTCCTGATAAAACAGTTCTTTGCTGTCCTGAATACCTTTGACCTGCTGGAAGCGGGTTTCTGCCGCATTCATCCCCGCGGACGCTTTGATGGTGTTCCCGCCAATGGTCGGCATTTTCTCGACGATCAGCACGCTCGCCCCGTCGTCATGAGCCTGAATCGCTGCCGCCAGTCCGGCTCCCCCGCTGCCCACAACAACGACATCAACACGTTTCACTGCGTTAGGATCGACGCCCTCTTCTGCCGCCAGGGCTTTGGAGGATTTCACCATCGCTTTTGACACCGCTTTTTTCACCGCTTCGCTTTGGCTGGTTGCGCCTGTAATGGCGTCAACATGCGGGGTATTCGCATCCAGAATGCGGCTGCGGATTTCCTCAAAACTGGTCACGAACTCGACGTCGTGGTCGGGACCGGATGCCAGCTCAATGTCGCTGATACGATCGGTTTCGAGGCTCACGCTGACCACCAGCTCGCTGGCGTCATCCTGGACCGTTTCGATAAACGTGCCGGGTTTGAATTTTGATTCGCCCATGCTCATGTCGCGGATCATCGCTTCCACCAGCGAGAAACGCCACAGTGGTTCCGGAATGTGCAGCGCTTCCTGCTTTGTGCTGTCCATAAACAGTTCCAGCGTTTCACCCTGACCAATGCGATCGGTCCAGTCCGGATAGGCGATCGTGGCACGCCCAACCGCAACCAGATCGTAGCCGTGGTCAATCGCCTCGTTCACATCAGCGGCATTGACTACGCCACCTACGCCCATAACGGGAATTTGCGCGAGCGTATCTGAACGCATCGCGCAATATTTTTCGATGAGCGGCGTCGGGTCCTGGGTATCGACAATCGACGGGCGCAGCGTGGCACCGACTGAAAAATGCAGATAATCCACACCGCGCGCGGCCAGTTTTTCCAGCAGGTACATTGTGTCGTCGAAGCGGATGCCCGGCACTTCCATCTCTTCTGGTGAGAAGCGATAACCAATGATGAAGGCATCATCAGCGTACTGGCGCACCATTTTGTGGGTGATGTCCAGCACCGCCAGCGGGAATTTGGCGCGGTTATCGCGACTGCCGCCCCACTCGTCATCGCGTTGGTTGGAGTTTGGAGAGTAGAACTGTTGAATCAGATACGTATTTGCACCATGAATTTCAACGCCATCGAAACCCGCCTGAATGGCACGACGTACGGCTTCACCAAACTTGCCGATCATCGCGTTGACATCTTCACCACTCAACGCGACCGGCGTTGCGGCTCCCTCACGCGGCGCGGCAACGGCGCTTGGGCCTACAGGCGTGCGACCACCAATTAATTTTGGGTCAACCATACGGCCGCCATGATAGATCTGCAGCAACGCTCTGGAGCCTTTGGACTTAATTGCTGCGGCGATTTTTGCCAGCCCGGCGACTTTTTCGTCGTTATCAATACCGATGGCGCCAGGGAAAGCCAGACCTAAATCATCCACAAAACAGCATTCAACGATGAGAGTGCCGATGCTGCCTGAACGCGCGCGGTAGTATTCCACCAGTTCACTGCTCACCGTCCCGTCGTAATACCCCGTGCAGGTGGTCATTGGGGCCATTAGCAAACGGTTTTTTAACTCAGTGCCATTCGGTAATGTGAATGGGCTTAAAAAGCGTTCGTTAGTGCTCATAATAGAAACTCCAAACTTTAAAATTGAAATTCGTGAATTCTTTATCGGCCCCGTTTTTAGTTAATTTTTTGCCGATGTCATGATATTAATATAACGATATTTTTAGTTACTAAAGATATTACGTTAGTTAATAAACTATTTAATCCCTGCGATAACATAAATAACACATTGGTGTTAGTCATTTTAATATTGATTGTTCACATTTAAATTAAAAACATTAACCTTTCGGTTACTTATTACAATCACCAATGCAAATATAAAACCATTAAATTACAGATAGATAGGTAATTTTATCGTTTGCTTATTAATAGCTAATTGAGAATTTATCGCAATCCAAAAATAATATCCACATAACTCATTGGGGTTATTAAACGATGGCTAAAAATACATCTACAATTCTCATTTCATGATCGCGATCAAGAGAATCGACCTTTAAAAGCGCAATATATCAATATCACTATTTTTTAATTTAACGCAGCCGATTTTGCGTTGAATCATTATTCCAGAAATAAGAAACACGAACTTTAAATAACTAAAGAAAGCAAAAAAACTTAAAAAAGGTTTCGTGCTTATTTCTGATAAACCGTATTCCTGACAACTTAAGACGCAAACTATGAATGATAAAACTGCTGTAACGCCCCTGGCGGCGAGCAAACCAAAGGATGGTCAAATACGCCGTCTGTTTATGATGGCGCTGCCCATTATTGTGGCCATTCTGCTGTTATTTGTGCCGGTGCCTGATGGGCTTCCGCCTTATGCCTGGCACTACTTCGCCATTTTTGTTGGCGTGATCGTCGGTTTGATTTTTGAACCATTGCCGGGGGCTGTGATTGGTCTGACGGGCGTGGTTGCCATCGGTCTGTGCAGCCAGTGGGTGCTGTTCAGCCCCGAACAACTGGCCGAGCCGAAGTTCAAGCTGGCCAGTGCCTCGTTTAAATGGGCAGTCAGCGGCTTTGGTAACTCGACCGTCTGGCTGATTTTCGGTGCCTTTATGTTCGCGGCCGGGTATGACAAAACGCGCTTTGGTCGCCGTCTGGCGCTGATCCTGGTGAAATATCTGGGCCGCCGCAGCCTGACGCTCGGTTACGCCATTACCTTCGCGGACCTGCTTCTGGCGCCGTTTACGCCGTCCAACACTGCGCGTAGCGGTGGGACAATCTACCCGATTATCGCCAACCTGCCGCCGCTGTATGGGTCAAAACCAAACGATCCTAGCGCACGTAAAATTGGCTCTTATCTGATGTGGGTCGCGATTACGGCGGCGTGTATCACCAGCTCAATGTTCCTGTCAGCGCTCGCACCGAACCTGCTGGCACTGGCGCTGGTTAAAAGCATCGTCGGTATTGATATCTCCTGGGGCACCTGGTTTATCGCCTTCCTGCCGCTGGGCGTGCTGCTGATTCTGGTGATGCCGCTGCTGGCGTACTGGCTCTATCCGCCGGAGGTGAAAATCAACGATGAAGTGCCGCTGTGGGCGAGCCGTGAACTGGAGAAACTGGGCAAGCTGTCGCGCAATGAAATCCTGCTGATGGTCTTCGTGTGCTGTGCGCTGATGATGTGGATTTTCGCGGCCGCGTGGATTGAACCGGCCATGGCTGCGCTGTTAATCGTGGGTCTGATGCTGTGGACCGGTGTGCTGGAGTGGAACGATATCACCGGCAACAAAGCCGCATGGAATACCTTCGTCTGGTTTGCCACGCTGGTTGCGCTGGCCGACGGTTTGTCCTCCACCGGATTTATTGGCTGGCTGGGTAAAGAGGGCGGCATGCTGATGAGCGGCATTTCTCCAGGCACCGCCACCATCGTGCTGCTGCTGGCGTTCTACCTGCTGCACTACCTGTTTGCCAGCACCACAGCGCACACCACCGCGCTGCTGCCTGCGATGCTGACTATCGCCGCGACCATCCCGGGCATGAATATGGAAGTGTTCGTCCTGCTGATGGTCACGTCGCTCGGTATCATGGGGATTATCACCCCGTACGGCACCGGTCCAAGCCCGATTTACTACGGTAGCGGCTACCTGCCGACCAAAGATTACTGGCGTCTCGGCACCATCTTCGGCGCGATTTTCCTCGCCGCACTGCTGCTGATTGGGTATCCGTGGATGTCCATGATGTTCTGATTCCTGACCGCCGGACTAACCCTCCGGCGGTTTTATTTTTGTGGAGCAATACGTTATGTCGAACAAACCCTTTTATTATCAGAATCCCTTCCCGCTCGAAAGCGACGACACCGAATATTATCTGCTGACCAAAGAACATGTCTCCGTGGCAGAATTTGCGGGCGAGGAAATCCTTAAAGTCGAACCCGAAGCCCTGACGCTGCTCGCACAGCAGGCATTTCACGATGCCGCCTTTATGCTGCGCCCGTCGCATCAGAAACAGGTTGCAGCCATTCTTCACGATCCCGACGCCAGCGAGAACGATAAATACGTCGCGCTTCAGTTCCTGCGCAATTCCGAAATCGCCGCCAAAGGCGTTTTACCGACCTGCCAGGATACGGGCACGGCCATCATCATGGGCAAAAAAGGCCAGCGCGTCTGGACCGGCGGCGGTGATGAAGCCGCGTTAAGCCAGGGCGTGTACAACACCTATATAGAAGACAACCTGCGCTATTCGCAAAATGCCGCGCTGGATATGTATAAAGAGGTGAACACCGGAACCAATTTACCGGCGCAAATCGACCTGTATAGCGTCGATGGTGATGAGTATAAGTTCCTGTGCATGGCCAAAGGCGGCGGTTCCGCCAACAAAACCTATCTGTATCAGGAGACCAAAGCGCTCATCACCCCGGCTAAATTGAAAAATTATCTCGTGGAGAAAATGCGCTCGCTGGGGACAGCCGCTTGCCCTCCGTATCACATCGCGTTTGTGATTGGCGGCACGTCTGCAGAAAGCACGCTGAAAACGGTCAAACTGGCGTCGACCCGTTACTACGATGGTTTGCCGAGCGAAGGGAATGAACACGGTCAGGCGTTCCGCGATGTTCAGCTCGAACAGGAACTGTTACAAGAAGCGCAGAATCTGGGCCTCGGTGCTCAGTTTGGCGGAAAATATTTCGCCCATGATATTCGTGTGATTCGACTCCCGCGCCACGGCGCGTCCTGCCCGGTCGGTATGGGCGTCTCCTGCTCGGCCGATCGCAACATCAAAGCCAAAATTAATCGCGACGGGATTTGGATCGAAAAGCTGGAGCACAATCCGGCTCAGTACATTCCTGAATCCTTTCGTGAGCAAGGTGAAGGCGAAGCCGTCAGCATCAACCTGAACGGTTCGATGCAGGAGATTCTGGCGCAGCTTTCTGCACACCCGGTTTCCACCCGTCTGTCGCTGAACGGCACCATTATTGTGGCGCGCGACATGGCTCATGCGAAGCTCAAAGAGCTTATCGATAACGGTGAAGAACTGCCGCAGTACGTGAAAGATCACCCGATTTATTACGCGGGTCCGGCAAAAACACCCGAAGGTTATGCATCCGGATCGTTAGGCCCCACCACGGCGGGTCGTATGGACTCGTATGTGGATTTACTGCAATCGCACGGTGCCAGTATGGTGATGCTGGCGAAAGGTAATCGCAGCCAGCAGGTGACCGATGCCTGCCATCAACACGGCGGGTTTTATCTCGGCAGTATTGGCGGCCCGGCGGCGGTGCTGGCGCAGGACAGCATTAAAAGCCTGGAGTGCCTGGCGTATCCTGAACTGGGGATGGAAGCGATCTGGAAAATCGAGGTCGAGAACTTCCCGGCCTTTATTCTGGTCGATGATAAAGGCAATGACTTCTTCCAGCAGATTCAGAACAAGCAATGCGCGGGCTGTTCGCAGCGTTAATCAGCAGCATTACTGAGTAAGCCAGGCCATCGTGCCTGGTTTTTTTTGCACAAAACGCGTTCAACTGCCAGGGTATGGGTTGCCCTGGGAGATTCTGATTGAGTTCACATATCTTGTGACGAAGCCGTAAAGGGCTATTCCCTGGCGTAAGCAGAGTGATAAGGTGCTCGTCGCACAGCATTTATGCAGAAAATAATCAGAAAGGACGTTCTGTTAAGATGAAATGGCGGAGAGAGGGGCCTTTGAACCCTCCGGTAACGTTGCCCCTACTCTCGTTTTTGAGACGAGTCCGTTCAGCCGCTCCGGCATCTCCGTTTTAGTGGTTGCCATGATGCCATGTAATTTGGCATGTTAACAGGTCCTTACCCTGCAATTTTATTCAAGTAATGAGTTTGCGAGCGAAGCGATGATTAAGTGGCCCTGGAAATCGAACGAAACCACACCCAGCGCATTACTGCCCTGGGATGAAGCGCTGGCAATTCCTGTCTTAGCCAGCCTTTCGGTGGACGAACAGAGCAGATTGGTTCAGTTAGCCGATCGCTTTTTGCAGCAAAAACGTCTCGTCCCACTTCAGGGTTTCGAGCTGGGTGAACTGAAAAGCGCGCGTATCGCCCTGCTATTCTGTTTGCCCGTGCTGGAGCTTGGGATTGAATGGCTGGACGGCTTCCATGAAGTGTTGATTTATCCTGCGCCGTTCGTGGTCGATGACGAATGGGAAGACGATATTGGGCTGGTTCATAATCAACGCGTGGTGCAGTCGGGACAAAGCTGGCAGCAGGGTCCGATAATCCTTAACTGGCTTGATATTCAGGACTCGTTTGACGCCTCCGGTTTTAATCTTATTGTTCATGAAGTGGCCCACAAACTGGATACCCGCAACGGCGATCGCGCCAGCGGCGTGCCGTTTATCCCGCTGCGCGAAGTGGCTGGCTGGGAACACGACCTGCACGCGGCCATGAATAACGTTCAGGATGAAATCGATCTGGTGGGAGAAAGCGCGGCCAGCATTGATGCGTATGCTGCAACCGACCCGGCGGAGTGTTTCGCCGTGTTGTCGGAATATTTCTTCAGCGCCCCTGAGCTCTTTGCGCCCCGCTTCCCGGCGTTGTGGCAGCGTTTTTGCCATTTCTACCAGCAAGATCCCCTGCAGCGTTTGCGTGAAGATGCAGGCTATGGCGGCAACTCACCGTCACAAGTACACTAAAAGCACAGGTTGAGTCTTAATTAATCATTTGAATCAGCATGTTGAATTTAGTGTTGACACAAAATAGCGAGACCATTAACATGCGCCTCGTTCACACGATTCCTCTGTAGTTCAGTCGGTAGAACGGCGGACTGTTAATCCGTATGTCACTGGTTCGAGTCCAGTCAGAGGAGCCAAATTCTTGTTTTCATGCCTCTTTGCGAATCCTTATGTGATTTAGATTCAATAAGTTAGCGCGAAAAATCTTCCCGATGCATTTTTAGTTTCCCCTCCGCATCGGGAGAATTTGGTGGTCAGATTTGGGGTCATGTTGGTTCGATGACGGAGTGACCCCCAAATGTCTCTTAACGACACAAAAATCCGCAGCTTAAAACCATCCGCTAAACCCTTCAAAATTTCAGACTCCCATGGTCTGTACCTGTTGGTTAATCCAGGCGGTTCACGTCTCTGGTATCTCAAATATCGTATCAATAGAAAAGAATCTCGCCTTGGCTTAGGCGCCTACCCTGACGTGTCTTTGGCTGATGCTCGTCAACAGCGTGATGGTATCCGTAAACTCCTCGCGCAAAATATCAATCCAGCACAACAGCGCTCTGCTGAAAGAACCACTTCCACACCAGAAAAAACCTTCAAACATGTGGCACTGGAGTGGCATAACAGCAACCGAACATGGTCTGAGAACCACGCATCCCGCCTGCTTGCCAGCATGAACAATCATATATTCCCTGTGATTGGACACTTGCCGGTAGCTGAACTGAAACCTCGTCACTTTATCGACCTGCTGAAAAGCATTGAGAAAAAAGGTCTGCTGGAAGTCGCAGCACGTACCCGGCAGCATATGTGCAACATAATGCGTCATGCTGTGCATCAGGAGTTGATAGAGCACAATCCCGCGGCAAATCTGGAGGGTATCATCGCCCCGCCAGTTAAACGTCATTACCCCGCCCTTCAGTTGGAGCGACTACCGGAACTGTTGGCTCGCATTGAGGACTACAAGCAAGGACGAGAGTTAACCCGCCTGGCTGTCTCACTCACCCTTCACCTATTCATCCGTTCCAGCGAACTGCGTTTCGCCCGTTGGTTTGAGATCGATTTCAAAAATAGAATCTGGACCATTCCTGCCACTCGCGAGTCCATCCCCGGCGTCCGCAACTCTGGCCGTGGTGCAAAAATGCGTACTCCACATATCGTTCCACTCTCCTGTCAGTCTATTGCTATTCTGAAACAGATACGGGAAATATCCGGACATCAGGAACTTATATTCCCCGGCGATCATAATCCGTATAAACCAATGTGCGAAAACACGGTCAATAAGGCGCTACGCCTGATGGGCTATGACACAAAAGATGAAATCTGCGGCCACGGATTTCGGGCAATGGCATGTAGTGCCCTGATGGAGTCTGGCCTATGGGCGCAGGATGCGGTTGAACGGCAGATGAGTCACCAGGAGCGTAACAGCGTTCGAGCGGCTTACATCCATAAAGCAGAATATCTCGATGCCCGTAAAGCGATGATGCAATGGTGGTCGGATTATCTGGATATGTGCCGGAAAGCGTATGCCCCACCTTATATTTGTGGGAAGGAAATCAGTTGCACAATGGGATAACCCCTCTGACAAAATAAACCACAAAAATAGCCGTATCAGTCTGTACTGGTACGGCATTTTTCTAGTTTCAGTTCGGATAAATTGTTAAGCCGTTTATTAGCATATTCAGACAAATGAGTGTTAGCTGCTCGCCCTTCTACGTTCTGCCTGACTCATATCTCTACAGCGCTACTGGTTAAGCCCTACCCATATCAACAAAGCGCATTCCTTTGCCACGTATTCCGTTTTCTTGAATAAATTATCGGGATGTCAATTCATGACTGTCGGCAAGCAGTTCGTGTATTTCTTTTGGCGACAATGACACCGACAGGATCACACTGATCCAGTGCTCTTTATTCATATGATAAGCAGGAAAAATGCCGTCTTTCTGGCGTAATGAGCCGATGCGCTCAGGCCGAACTTTAACATCAAGTATGTCGACTTCATCTTCCGTTTTCAGTCCCAGCTTTGTACCGGGTACACTCATCACGATACCAAACCATTTATCACCATTATGATGACGAAATACGGCATAATCCGGCAGGTTACTCCAGAGATATTCCGGCTCCGAATTATAATGTTCCCGCACGTAGCTGAATAACGACTCTCTTTTCATCATCACTCCCGTATAGTCAACTTATATCTGTTCTGACCCGGCCCTGAACTTTACATTCTTCACTCTGTTAATAACCCGACATTCTGGAAAGGCAGGCGGGCCAGAATCTTAAACTTTTATCGTTTCCTTCTTCTCAGAAGCATATCGCCCTATCAGACGACGGTAGCTTTCTCAGGGAATTTTTTGTCCATCGGACGGATAAATGACCAGGTGGAGTGGATAACTTTCCAGTTGTCGTCTTCCTTCTGAAAAACCTCGATAACGTTGTATTCCATATCAATTAAGTTCGTTTTCGAGTACAGCTGATACGTCAGCACGGCCATATCTTTTACCGCTTGTATCCGCGGATGACGGAAATCATAACTGTCAGCAAACAGCTTGCCGTCAATGGATTTCAGAAACTCTTTGATCGTTTCATAGTCATCAACCCTTTCGGTCATGACAGCATCAAAGTAAGTGAAGCTGCGTTGTGACCAGAGCGTTTCATAACCAGATGTGTCACCCTTGAACCACTTATCCAGTGCTGACTTTTCCAGACCGATAAGATGGTCTGCAAGTTTATGTTCTTCATCACTATAGTGTTGCTCGTAGACAGCTAGTGCGTTTGACATACGTTTCTCCTTTAGTATTGATGCGACTGATGGCAAGGTAAACAAACATCGATTACCGCCAGATATTAGGTTCGATACCAACACGCGCTGGGTTCCTGCCGGTGCATTGCGCATATTATTGTGCTATCACGCGGGCCGATCCTCATGGAGTCAGGGAGTCGTCGCGCGTTTGCGGAAGTCCTTCGGCGTAAAACTGGTTTCTCGCTTGAAGAACTTGCAGAATCTGTCGACCTCACCGAATCCAAGATGCCCGGACAGGGTGCCGATGGGCAAATCGGTGTGTGTGAGTAACCGTTTAGCTTCCAGCACGATCCGTTTTGAGAGGTATGCTTTGGCACTGATCCCCTGGGCCGCCAGTGTTGCGCGCGTCAGGCTCTTCTCAGTACAGCCAAGGTAGCTTGCATAGTCGCCAACCTGGCTCCATTGCGAAAAACGCTCGTCCACCAGTTCCTGGAACTGCCGGAACCGTAATAACATCCCCGATAGCTGCGATGCAGGTTCCTGACGTTGCCCGTGCAGGACCGTCAACCAGGTCAACAGCGCGTAGAAACGGTAACGCAACAACGCATGCACCTCGACGCTCAGGCAGCTTGCCGAAACGTCCTCCGACTCAGCCTCAGGTTGCTCCTCAGATCTCTTTGGCAGCCCCAAACGGGCATCGTCGTGGATGCACTGAATATCCTGCACGGCGCGTTTGAGTTCTGCCGAATCGAGGCAGATGCTTGCGGGCAAGCGATCCAGAACAGGAACTATTTCAGCTTCTGCCGACAGCAGAAATTCAGGACGAAGCAGTACGATCCATCCATCCCAGTCTTCTTCGCTGCCGAAGTTGTGGGCCTGGCCGGGCCGCAACGTGAGCAATTTCCCCGCGATGCATTCAACCGGCTCGAAATCGACAAAGTGCGTACATTGCCCTTCGGTCACGCAGATCAACATGTAGAACTCGTAGCAGTAAGTCCTGCGCATTGCCTGCACCGTCGAGCGGCGTTTAAGGTCCGATAAACGGAACACCTCAAGATCAAAGGGATAGGGACTGGCCGGGCTATATGTCAGCCGCTCAACTGTAGGCCGCGCCATTGCACTCATCGAATACCTCTTTTACCATCGCAATTCACTCACAACATGTCCGATACTTACAATTAAAAAGCCATTTAATTGTACAAACCATGCCATTAATGACCCATAATGACAATTAATAAGCGTGTTACTGAGGTCTCTGCTCACGGATATGGGCACGAAAAAGCGGTTCATAACAGCGATGCGTACATCCATTCCCGCGCCCGCTGAGTAGCACAGATAGCGTCAGGAGCATCCATGGATACACAAAATCTCGTTCATCTCTCCGATGACTATGCGCGATCTTTTCCGGCCGTCACGGCCGACCACTCAATGGGGAAAGGCTGGGCGACCTACAAGCTGCATGGCAAAGTGTTCATGCTGATCGGTGAGGTGGAGGGTAAGACTGCGGTTGTTGTGAAAGCCGATCCCATTCGGGCTGCGATCCTGCGCGGGCAATTTGAAGAAATTTCACCGGCTCATCGCATGAACAAGCGCCACTGGCTGGCTGTCGTTGCGGGCAAGTCCATCACGAAGGCGTTGTTGCATCGGGAGATCAAGGAGTCTTACCTGCTGGTCCAGGCGAGCCTGCCGCAAAAGCACATCCGCAATGCCGGTCAGCGGGCACATAAAGGGATCTCCAGACGCCAGTTGCAGCCTCTGGCACGCCGCCTGGCGACTGAACTGCCTGGCGTCAGCAACAGCCGCCCCTTTGTCGAAAAACTTGACGTCTACAAGGTCATCAACAAAGTTTTCCTCATTATTACCGATGATCCTGGTGAGCCGATCATCACGGTTAAGGCAGAGCCGGACCAGATCGACGGCCTGTGTGAACAGTACGAAAATGTGACGCCCGGGAGATACCTCGATAAGCACCACTGGGTATCCGTCGAGGGCGGCAAAGGTGTGACACGGGAACTGGTAGAAGAACTGATCAACCAGTCCTACCGACTGGCACTTAAAGCCGTACCCGAGCGCTTAAAGCCCCTCCCATTATAAAGCCGTGTTGAAAACCGGCCCGTTGCCATGTGGCCGGGGCCCGTGAAGTACCGTCGAACGGCATTTTCATTTTATCAGGAGTAACACATGACCAAAATCATCGGACAAGGTAAAGCACTGGCCATGCACTACGCCGGGGAACTCTCACACTGGGCTCCCGTTACAATACGCCCCCTGTTTGATGCAGTCGCACTGTATCGAGATGGGATCGTATTCGCGATGGTCTGGAAAGGGTCTCTGTATTTCAAGGTAGATGATGCAAGCCGGGGCGACTATGAGACGGCAGGTTCCCACGCGCTGGGCTATGTCGCCGGGGGCAACGAGCATGCGCTGAAATCGTATCAGGAAGTCCCTGTGGACGTACTTGAAGATAATGAAACCCTGACGGAATGGGCGCAGCGAGCATGGAGCGCCGCTCTGAGCGCGGCTAAGGTCTGATTTACGTGACAAAAAGCGCCCAATCAAACGAATTTCAGTCGGGGAAGCAGTTCACTGCAGCCACACGGGACTGGTTTGTCGCCACGTTCGGTACACCCACGGCAGTGCAGGATGCCGCCTGGACGGCAATCGGCGGAGGGCACCATTCGCTGGTCATCGCCCCCACCGGCTCGGGTAAGACGCTTGCCGCGTTTATGCATGCCATCGATCGGCTGTTCAATGAGAAGACTGAGGAGCTCGCATCGGATCCTGAGAACGCCCGCCAGCGTGCAACGAAAACCCGGGTGCTCTACATCTCGCCTGTTAAGGCACTGGGGGCCGATGTACAGCGCAACCTGTCTATGCCACTTGAGGGTATTATGCAGGGGCGTCAGCGGCAAGGTGATGCCAGCGTAGTACTGACGGTGGGCTTGCGTACCGGTGACACAACAACAGCCGAGCGCGCCAGACTCGTACGCAAACCTCCCGACATTCTCATCACAACGCCGGAATCACTCTTCCTGATGCTGACCTCCCGGGCAAGAGAAGCGCTGCGCGACGTCAGTACCATCATTATCGACGAGATCCATGCCGTGGCAGGGACCAAACGCGGAACGCATCTGGCGCTGAGCCTGGAGCGGCTGGACGCGCTGCTGGAAACGCCTGCGCAGCGCATCGGATTATCCGCCACCGTGCGCCCTGTGGAGCGTGTGGCTGAGTTCCTGGGAGGAGATCGTCCTGTCACCGTTGTGGCGCCGCCATCAACGCGCCACCTTGACGTGCGCGTTGTGGTACCGGTGGAAGACATGTCGAACATTCAGGAACATGAACCCGGTGAAAACGCGGGCAATGGCCGGCCCGGCTCTATCTGGCCGCATGTGGAAGCCAGTATTCTGGACCAGGTACTTTCACGCCGCTCCACTATCGTTTTCGCCAATTCTCGTGGCGTCGCAGAGCGCCTCACCGCACGCCTCAATGAAGCTTACGCGGCAAGACTGGAAGGCGCCGAGCAGACTGCATCCACTGTGGATAGCTACCCACCCGCACAGTACGAATCGACGGCAGGCAGTACCCAGGCGCGAGCCGATGGCGTTGCCGCTACGATAGCGCGATCTCATCACGGCTCGGTATCCAAAGAGCACCGCGCTGAGATCGAGCAGGCGCTCAAATCCGGTGAGCTACGCTGCGTGGTCGCCACCTCAAGCCTGGAGCTGGGCATTGACATGGGCCTGGTCGACCTGGTAATTCAGGTGTCTGCACCCCCGTCTGTCGCCAGCGCTCTGCAACGCGTTGGACGCGCCGGACACCAGGTTGGAGGGATTTCAACCGGGCTCGTCTATCCTCGTACACGACGCGACGTGATCGACGCTGCCGTTATTGTCGATGCGATGCTGAACGGCCGTATCGAGGCCATCGCCCCGCCCCGCAACCCACTGGATGTGCTTGCGCAGCAGACGGTCGCCGCCGTTGCGATGGCGCCGCTTGATGTCGATGCCTGGTATGCCACCGTGCGCCGCGCAGCGCCCTACCGCACCCTTCCCCGCGCGGCGTTCGATGCCACGCTGGATATGCTGGCGGGACGCTATCCCTCCGATGATTTTTCCGGCTTCCGGCCCCGGCTGGTCTGGGACCGGGAAACCGGTCAGCTGTCGGCACGTCCGGGCGCACAACTGCTGGCGGTCACCAGCGGCGGAACGATCCCCGACCGTGGCATGTTCAGCGTCGTTCTGCCCGAAGGCGAAGAACGAGCCGGCTCACGCCGCGTGGGTGAGCTCGACGAAGAAATGGTCTACGAGTCGCGCGTCAACGATGTCATCACTCTGGGGGCGACCTCATGGCGTATCCAGGAAATCACCCGCGACCAGGTGGTCGTCATTCCTGCTCCGGGTCGCTCCGCCCGTCTGCCATTCTGGCGCGGAGACGGCATTGGCCGTCCTGCCGAGCTGGGAGAGGCCATCGGTGCTTTTCTCCGCCAGCTCGAGCCAGACCTCCCCGCAGCCGATGGCATTCCCTTTCCTGGGCCCGGCATGCAAACACAGCTGCAGACCATCGGCCTGGACGGGAACGCCATCGGCAACATGCTGGCACTCCTGTCCGGGCAGCGTGCCGCCACAGGTGCGCTGCCCACCGATCGCACATTAATTATCGAGCGATGCCATGACGAACTGGGTGACTGGCGCCTGATCCTGCATTCGCCCTACGGGCGTCGGGTCCATGAGCCCTGGGCGCTGGCCATTGCCCAGCGCATCCGCGAGCGCTGGAAAATTGATCCGGCCGTGGTGTCCAGTGACGATGGCATCGTGGCGCGCCTCCCGGATACAGGCCGGGTGCCCGGTGCGGAGTTATTCCTCTTCGATCCAGACAAGCTGCGGCGCACCGTTGCCGTGGCTGTCGGGGGATCAGCACTGTTTGCCGCACGCTTTCGTGAGTGCGCCGCGCGTGCGCTGCTACTTTCACGCAGAACGCCCGGCAGGCGTTCTCCGCTATGGCAGCAACGGCTTCGTGCCGGCCAGTTACTGGAGATCGCCCGGGATTATCCTGATTTTCCTATACTGATTGAAACCGCGCGCGAGTGCCTGCAAGACGTATACGACCTCGATGCGCTTAATGCGCTCATGGAACGATTGAATGCAGGTACGGTACAACTGGTTGACGTCACCACAGAGGTTCCCTCTCCTTTTGCAGCCGACCTGCTGTTTGGCTATGTCGCACAGTTCATGTACGAGACGGATGCGCCGATGGCCGAACGACGTGCATCGATGCTTGCCCTTGACAGTGCCTTGCTCGGGGAGCTTCTGGGGCAGGTCGAGCTGAGTGAATTGCTCGACCCCCTGGTGATGGATCAGCTTGATCAGGAGTTGCAGCGACTGGCGGCTGGCTACAAAGTGAGGGACAAGGAGGGCGTAGCGGATCTGCTGCGCGAACTCGGGCCACTTTGCACGCAGGACGTTGCTGCGCGCCTGGACAATGAGCCCGACGAAGCAGCCACTTTCCTCAGCAGCCTTGAGGCCGAGCGACGTGTCATCCGTGTCAGGATCGGTACACGGGAGCTCTGGGCCAGTATCGAGGATGCCGGACGGTTGCGTGATGCGCTGGGCGTGGCTCTTCCTGACGGGCTACCGGCGGCGTTTCTGGAGACCACCGCCGAGCCGCTGCGCGGCCTGCTCGCTCGATTCGCCCGCACCCGAGGACCATTTACGACGGGTGACGCGGCCTCGGCCTTCGGCCTGGGCGCATCGGTCGCCGGGGCTGCACTACAGCAGATTGCCGAACAGGGCAATCTGCTGTCCGGGCACTTCAGGATGAAAGGTAGCGTAAACTCCCCCGCTCAGAGCAGCCATGATGCCGGACCACTCGCACAGCATGAATGGATAGGTGACGAGGTATTTCGGCGTTTGCGTATCCGATCATTACAGACCGCACGCGAGGCCACCCAACCGGTACCCCGGCAGGCATACACCCGCCTTCTGCTCGAACGACAAGGGCTCATTACTGATGCATCACAAAGTGCCAATGCGAAGGGCTGGAACCCGGCACGCGGCGCGCTGGAAGGTCAGGAAGGCGTGCTGCAGGTCATCGAACAACTCGCGGGGTTGCCGTTGCCTGCATCGATCTGGGAACAGCAAATCCTGCCCGCCCGCGTACGCGACTATGCGCCTGACATGCTCGACGGACTCCTCTCCAGCGGAACGGTATTATGGTCAGGCCACGGCAAGCTCGGCAACGACGACGGTTTGGTAGCTTTGCACCTTCAGGAGTTTTCTCCCGAAACTCTGCCCATGGCGGCACACGCCTCTGGCGCGTCAAACATGTCGCCCCTGCAGCAGGCGATACTCGAGTTGCTCGCCGACGGAGGGGCATACTTTGTACGCCAGCTGGCTACGCAGGTGCGGATCAAGCTGACCCGTGAGTCTCCCGATCGGCACGACGCCCCCGACATGTTGTCTGATAATTTACACGCGGCCCTGTGGGACCTCGTCTGGGCGGGTTGTATCACGAATGACACATGGACACCGTTACGCGCACTTACCCAGGTAGCGCAACAACCCCGGCCCCGAGCACTGTCCTCGCGCAGAAGGCGAGGTCTGCGCGGGTTCTCGTCGGCTGCGGTTTCCGAGGCCTTTCATTCGGGGCCCGCGCCGCTCAATGCGGCGACCCTGGCGGGCCGGTGGTCGCTGATACGCACAGACCCCCTTCCCGATACAGTGCAAGCCCTCGCATGGACCGAAGGTCTCCTTGATCGTTACGCCGTGGTGACGCGCAATGTCACCGTCTATGAAAACTTCCCTGGCGGGTTTTCGGCATTGCAACCCGTATTCAGAGGCATGGAGGACACCGGGCGAGTGCTCCGCGGTCGCTTTGTACTCGGACTCGGGGCTGCCCAGTTCGCCGAGCGTACAACCGTGGACCGCCTGCGCGAACTGGCCGAACAAACGCCTTCGGTATCCACTGCCGTCGCTCTCAGTGCCGTGGATCCAGGTAATCCTTTCGGGACTATTCTTCCCTGGCCTTCTCATGCCTCTCTGATGCGGCCGGCCCGAAGAGCAGGCGCCTTAGTCGTTATCGATGGCGGCCATCTCGTGCTCTACCTGCCGCAAGGCGGCCGCCAGTTGTTCACCTATATTGACCCGGATGATGCAGCACAAACGGAAGTCATTGCCGCAGCACTGGCAGCGCTGTCCACTGCACTTGCGCGCGACAAACGTAATCGGTTCACACTCGAGCTGGTCAACGGTGTGTCGGTCCGCATGAGCAAACTGGCTCCTGCTTTGAAGGTCATTGGCTTCTCAAGCGCACCTAAAGGCTTGTACTGGGGGAACTGAACATTGACTCGCAACATTGTTAAGTATCAATCTCCGTGGCGGTGTGGAATGACACCCCTGGCACAGGGTCTGAGATGTTCCAGACAGCCACATTGAGCAGATGCCTGGATCTGTCGCCAGTTTTAGTGGACCACTTCAGTTCTAATTCGAGAGTAAGGGGGCAGGCCCCCTTTCAAGGTGGGGGGTTAATACAATATAGCTGCGCGTTCCAGTAAAACCGTCAATTGAATGAATCACTTCCAGCAGGGCTTCAAGTGACTGAGTATTCTGGGTTCTGACTTTTAGCAGCATGGCACTATCACCTGCTACGGTGTGAATTTCCTCTACATCGGAAAGCGACTTTAAAGAGAGTATTGAGCGTGTTACAGCCCAACTCGACGTATCGACATGGATGAATGCCAGCAACGGGCGTCCGATTTTGTTGCTGTCCAGCTTGGCCACTGTCCCCGTAATCACCCCTTCACTCTTAAGCCGTTTGACCCGCTCATGTACCGCCGGTGCAGAAAGATGCAGTTGACGCCCAAGTTCCGTATAGCTTAGTGAGGCATCTTCAGCCAGGATGGCTAATAATGTTCGGTCCTTCGCATCCAGTTTCGGCTGTTGAATCAGTTTTGTCTGAACGACATTCACATCTTTATCCATCTCAAAAAAACCTGTTGATAGACTAATTTTATAAGTTAATTATGAGAATATTACTTATAAAATTCAAAAAAAAGGTCATATGCAAAAGATTTATTTAATTCCTCTGTTCCTGTCCTGCGTTGAGACAAACGAAATTAAAAACTCACTGTGCTTCACATCAGCGTTAATAAGTCGGAAAACGCCCGAAATTTTTGGCGACGACAAGGAAAAAATACAACAACAGGATTGGAGTAGATGAGTATCACAGCGCAGCAGTTGAGTTCCTTTCTGGTACTGGCGATCGTTATGTCCGTCACTCCAGGGCCAAACAACCTCATGGTCCTTTTTTCCAGCGTCCGCTTTGGCGCGCGTAAAACACTGGGGCATATATCTGGCGCAAGTGCCGGAAGTGCACTCATGCTACTTTTAGTCGGCTTGGGGCTGCATGAAATCTTTACTTTATTCCCTTATATCCAGGTGGTCATGAAGTATAGCGGCGCAGCCTATATTCTTTATTTGTCCTGGAAGATTTTGGGAAGCACCGGTGAGGTCAAGTCGGCAGACACATCACACCCAATGAGTTTTATCGGAGCCGCTTTTTTCCAGCTCATCAACCCGAAATCCTGGATTATGGCAAGCGTGGCAATATCCACATGTCTGCCCAGCGTGTTTTTATTCGAGGATATAGCGCTATACACCGTTCTTTTTGCTGCCGTGAGTTTTCCCTGTGTTGGGATCTGGGCCTGGTTTGGTGCAATGATCAAACACTACCTTACGGATGCGCGGTTAGTCAGGCGCTTCAACCAAAGTTGCGCAGGCATACTCGCTCTTTCTGCTTTGTCCATGACGCTGTTTTAACCGTCATAAGACAGTACCAGAATCGCCAAATGATGAGAGGACCTTCTGCACAACGATATGATGATCGGCGTTGAGCCCACCGGCAATTCATAAAGCAGTCTGCCGTTTATTCACTGACTGAAGTACCGATCGCCTGCCGTATCTCGCGTACGTTGCGTGCAGGCGGTGCGCCGAATTGCCGCAGGTATTCACGGCTAAACTGTGAGGCGCTTTCATAACCGACCACAAACGCCACGTCAGACGCGCGATGCTCACCGGCAAGTAAAAGCTGGCGAGCTTCCTGCAGTCTAAGCTGCTTCTGATACTGAACGGGACTGAGACCGGTCATCGACAGAAAATGGCGATGCAGGCTTGCCCGACTCATGCCGCTTACCTCGCACAACGCTTCGATGCGAAGCCGGCGATTGTAATTATCCCGGATCCAGGCAACGGCTCGCCGGATACTACTCAGTGCACCCTCGGGTTGCGCAATCTGACGCAGCAATCGTCCCTGAGAGCCCTGCAGGAGACGATAAAGCAATTCCCGTTCGAGCATAGGCCCAAGAACCGGGATATCATCAGGGGTGTCGAGCAATGACAATAAGCGAAGTAACGTGTCGCTGATCGAAGCGGTCATCGGGTTTATCATGATACCGATCCCCTTTTGTTCGCGCTCACGAACCGGCGGCATGGCCGCCGCCAATTCAGCCAATATGGCCGGCTCCAGCACCAGCGAAATCGCAACGTAGGGCTGCCCGCCTTCATCATCAAAAATTTGTCCAATCAAAGGCAGCTCAAGGGCGCTGATAAGATAGTGTTCGCTATCGTAGCTCAGAAGATTGTCGTGAATCGCGACGTGCTTCGAGCCTTGCAGGATGAAGCAGATCATCGAGCGATACAGGCAGGGAGCCTTGTCTGTAGAGCCTTGTCCGACACAGATATCCACACGTGGGATCCGTGTGGAAGTCAATCCCGGTGGCGCATGCCGCAGGGCGATATCAAGATGGCGTGCAAGAGAGTTATTCATGGATTGACTATACCCATGATCCGAGAGCCCGCAAAGCGATTGATACAATCAGGCAATAAATTGAGCTTATCGGGCGTAGGTTACATATCGTTCATTGCTTAATATGGACAGGTCAAGCAAGCACTGAAAGGTGCGTCTAATAACCTGAAAGAGACAGCCCATGACCAATAAGATTGCACTTATCACTGGCGCCAGCCGTGGCCTCGGCCGCAACATGGCCCTTCACCTCGCCAGGCGCGGCGTACACATCATCGGCACCTATCGCAGTGGCGCTGCAGAAGCTCAGGCGCTGAAACAGGAGATCGAAGCACTGGGTGGCAAAGCCGCGATGCTGCCGCTCGACATCACCGATACCGCCAGTTATCAGGCTTTTTCTAACGCCGTGACTGAAACGCTGATGACTGACTTCGGTCGCGAACACTTCGATTTTCTCGTTAACAATGCCGGTAACGGCCTCTTTGCGAACTTTGTTGATGCGACCGAGGAGCAGTTTACCTCACTGGTCACCACGCACCTTCAGGGGCCGATTTTTCTGACTCAGAAATTGTTACCGCTTGTGAAAGACGGAGGTCGCATCCTGAACGTTTCGTCTGGCTTCGTACGCTTTACTTTGCCTGGATACAGCATTTATGCGGCGGTGAAGGCAGCAGTAGAGGTTCTGACCCGTTACATGGCCGTAGAGCTTGGTGCGCGCCAGATCCGGGTGAATGCGATTGCTCCTGGCGCCATCGCCACCGATTTTGGCGGTGGTGCGGTACGCGACAATGAGGATGTGAACGCCTGGGTTGCTCAGGGGATCGCACTAGGCCGTGTCGGTTTACCGGACGATGTGGGTGGAGCGGTAACCGCCATCCTGTCCGATGACATGGCATGGGCTAACGGGACGACCTTTGACATTTCTGGCGGCCAGTTGCTGTAAACCCGAACGCATTAATTCCATCCATCCGGAGAGCATCATGCCGAACGTTAAACTTACGCTTATCAGTCATCCGTTATGCCCGTTCGTTCAGCGAGCGGCAATTGTGCTACTGGAAAAGAATGTGCCCTTTGAGAGGATCGACGTCGATCTGGCTAACAAACCAGATTGGTTTATGGCGCTTTCACCGACGGGTAAAGTCCCCTTGCTCAAGGTGGAACAGCCGGACAGTGCTGACGTGATCCTGTTCGAGAGCTCGGCCATTTGCGAGTATCTCAACGAAACGCAGGATGGAGTCAGTCTTTATTCCAACGATGCCCTCTCCCGCGCGCAGCAGCGCGCCTGGGTAGAGTTTGGCGTAGCGGTGCTCTCCGATGCCTGGCAGTTCCTGAACGCCAAAGGATCCGCGGTTGCTGATGATAAGAAAGCCGCCTTTCGTGAAAAGTTGCAGCGCCTTGAGAATACTCTTGAGCAAGGACCCTATTTTTCAGGCGTGGCGTTCAGTATGGTCGATGCGCTATTTGCCCCTGTCTTTCGTTACTTCGACTTGCTGAGCCCGGCCGTTTCGCAACCAATCTTCGACAATCTTCCACGCGTATCAGCGTGGCGGGAGTCCCTGGCACACAGGCCAAGTGTCATATCCGCTGTGTCAGAGGATTACGCAGACAGATTCAGGCAACACCTTATTAAACAGCAGGCAATACTCTCAAACTCAATTCTTTAAAGCATTCGCATTATGTTTACAAAACATGCGATCAATAACTTTGTGCTCAACTGGAAGGAAATACCATGCAAACACCGATTGAAAATGTCACCGCGTTTTTCGCTGCTTTTCCTGAGGATCAAGGTAAAGTTGCCATACAGCAGTGGTTCACACCCCGCACTGTTTGGGTTAATGAAGGGGTTGCCATCACTACAGGTATCGATGAAGCTTTCGCGCTGACTGATGAACTCAAGAGGACGGTGGGCATAGCTACCGTTCGTATTGAAATGCTTGCTATCGCTGCAGACGGCAACAAAGTGCTCACTGAGAGACTTGATAGGTTCGAACGCGCTGATGGCAGCGAGATTGGGGCAGTAAAAATGATGGGTATACTCGAGCTTGACGGTGATCGCATCATCGCCTGGAGAGATTACTTTGATGTGAACTTCATTCAGAAGATTTCCAATATTTAATTCACTTGTTAGCGACACAAGTGGATCCCCGTCGGTTCACTGCTCGACTGAAGCACCTGGCATAACAGTCCGCACGGCGCAATCACATCGTTCACGCTGGTTGATGGCTCGCGAATCTTGCTCGGCACTGAACCTCGATTATTCCCCCGAGGCAGTGCGCGTTACATTTGTTGCTATCCTGATAACGAAGAACGGCATAGCCCGGAAGCTTATCTCACAAATTTTCTCGCCCAGTTTTATACCGATCTCACGCATATTTGAATAGTGTGTTTATTTTGATGTAACGCCTTCTCCAGTCTCATATAAATTTGAATAGCTGATACGAAGGCCGGCGTCATATTCATACGCTGCCGAGGAATATGCTCTTGAGAAGGGTTACGATCTCGCCGGATGACAGTCCGCCGGTAGGGTTAAGAAAATTCTGCAGTAAAATCCCCTCCAGGCAGACATCGAAAGCGCGGGCCTTCTCAGGCGTAAACAGACGCTCCAGACTCTTTCGCACCGTTTCAGACCAGGTGGTGAGTATGGGCCGGTATGAGGGCTCCCGCGTTGCCAGAGAATAAAACTCATAGAGTACTGCCATATTGTTTCTGTTTGCCCATACACCGTCGGTCAGCGCCTCTGCAAGGATATGTATCGCCTCATCAGCCGTCACAGCGCCGGCAAGGCGACTCCTGACAAACTCTGCCCCCTCGTCAGCAAAGCGGGAGAAAACGGTGAACAGCAACTCATCCTTACCGCTGAAGTGGTATGTCATTGAGCCCAGTGACACCTCAGCCATCACGGCTATTTTACGATGAGTGACACCCGCCACCCCATTTTCCGCTATGACTTCGAAAGCTTTGGTGATTATCCGCTCTTTTCGTTCCGGATCATGGCGCCGCTGTCTTTTTGATTCGCTCTGCATTTAAAGGTTAAACTCCACTTTATCGCTATATGTACGATCGTACATAATGATAGCATTCTCGGCCGTTAATAAAAAATGATTGAGTCTGCAACTCATTTAAACGCCGCCACTGCTCTGATTTAGGGCCGGAGGTTATAAGGCTGTTGTCGGCTAATCAGCTAATAACATCGTCAGGTACTGAAACGCAAACATGGAAACTGGTAAATGAAGTTCTTTCTCTACCCTGAAACAAACCCGGTCATTTTCTCAATAGGTCCCATCACGACAAATTGGTACGGCCTCTGGTTTGAGGTCGGAATGTTGGCGGCCACGCTGTATTGCGTATGGTTAGGCAAAAAAAACAGCCCCCCCTGTTCCGGCAGACGAGATGAAGGCGCTGGTGTTCTTCGGTTTTGTGGCCGTTCTGGCAGGCAGCCGGATCGGATATTTTCTTTCACAACCAGATTACCTTTTCAGTGCAGATCATTTTGCAGTGCTGCGCTTCTGGGAGGGCGGGACGTCGTTTTATGGCGGACTAACAGCTGCGACGCTGGTCCTCGCGGCATATTCCTGCGTAAAAAAATTAGTGTTTTTCAGGCTTAGCGATAGCGTAGCCCCCCTGGCGTTCATTGCGGTCATGCCGGCAGCCGCAGGAGATATTTCTAACGGGGCGCACTGGGGCAGCGTTTCTCTGCACCTCCCGTGGGCCGTGATGTTTCCGCTGTCTGAGTGTGAGGATGCCTTACAGGCAGGCAATTGCCCGATATATCGCACATGGATGCAGGATTATGAATATGCCTTACTTCCCCGGCATCCGCTGCAAGTTTATGAGTTCTCCCTCGGTGGTTTTTTTACCTACGTGATCGGTCTCACTGCACGTTACCGGAGAAGCAAGCCCGGCTTTATTACGGGCCTGTTTCTGATCCTGGTTGGTCTGTACAAAATGGTGACCCTGGCTGTATACGCAAAAAACGTTCCCGACATTACGGTCATCCAGGTGCTTATTGCCGCAGGAATAGCGTCAGCCGGTCTTGTTTTGATGCTCTATAACAGGTGGCCAAGAAAACTGTCATATGGATGAACGACTTTATGTCTCAAGTAACGTTTGCGGGTGACGCTAAAGTAAAGGGTCAGGGCCAAAGACCTGCAGCCGCGGCTTTAGAGAGAACCATAATCATTGAAGCCGAAAGTCTGGTAATTTTATTTGTACGTTTGTACACTACGCGAATTCAGGGCAAGTTGTCTTTCATCTAATCTTGCCGCTTCTCAGGAAAGTCCAGCACCTTTTTCAGGCGGAACCCTGTGTTTTTCAGTACATGATGACATCTGTGTGCTTTTCCAAGAAAACAGAACTGCTCAAATTCGTTAACCCGGGCAGGGCTGATGAATGCAGAAAAACGATAGGATTAACGCATATCCGGAGAAACAATATGCAACCAACCAAAATAGCGCTTTATTTCGCGGCCCTGGCTGGGACGCCCCTGGCTTACAGCGCTGAAGGTGATTTCGCCAGACTATGTGCTCAACTGAAAAATGCGGATTTGTATCACACTCAGTTGAAGTCGGCTGATTATGTTGATAGCGGCATTATTCCGGCCGATCCGAACTCTGCCATAACCGGCTCGACGGTGCGGGAAGTAAAAACAGGTGGCCACTGTGTCGTGAGGGCTGAAATCGAGCCCCGTACCGGAGCAAACGGCCATCACTACGGCATCAACTATGAGCTCCGTCTCCCTCAGCAATGGAACGGCAAATTTCTTTTCCAGGGGGGCGGAGGTTCCAACGGCTTCGTGGCAGCAGCTGTGGGGAGTATTCCGAGCTCGAACAGTACGGCCAGGTCCGCTCTAGAGCGGGGTTATGCCGTAGTCTCGATGGACAGTGGTCACGGAACCTACACACCCGGCACGCCCACAGGATGGGACATGGCCTTTGCTGGTGACCAGCAGGCGCGGCTTGATTACGCATACACTTCCATAGGTAAGGTGACTCAGCAGGCGAAAACGTTGATAAATGCGCTTTACCAGAAAGAGCCCCGACACAGCTATTTCATGGGCTGCTCCAACGGAGGGCGCGAAGCCATGATTGCCGCACAACGTTATCCCAACGAATTTGACGGGGTGGTGGTCGGTAACGCAGCCTTTCGCCTCTCACGCGCGTCGGTAAACTCTGCTTACGTTCAGCGGGCACTTGTCACATCCGCACCGGCCAACAAGGGCGTGAGTTTGCTCACTGCACGGGACTTAGCCATACTGCAAAAGGGTATCCTGAAGCAGTGTGACGCAAAAGACGGTCTCAAAGACGGCATAATCAATGCCTGGGAGCAGTGTGATTTCAAGCCAGAAATGGTCGAAAATGAACTTGGAAAAGAAAAGGTTGAGTTGGTCAAAACCATTTTCTCGGGAGCCAGAAACAGTCGTGGTGAGGCGCTTTATTCAGCATTTCCTTACCACTCGTCGCTGACGGTTCCGGAATGGTACGAATCATGGTTCGGAAAGGACTTTGCCACCGCCACATCCATGAATGCCACCCTCTTGGTGCCTTTCCTTATCAAATACTTTTCCCAACCTGCGGTTGCTGAACTGTCGACTTTTAATTTTGATACAGACATAGCTAAAACGCTGAACACGCGTGGCCTGACTGATGCTGACAGCACGGACCTGAGCACATTCCGGGCAAACGGTGGCCGGATGGTGATTTTTGAAGGCACTGCCGATCCATTTTTCTCGGCCTTCGACCAGCGTGACTGGTACCAGGAAATGGACCGTTTTATGGGCAACGCACCGGAGTTTGCCCGTCTGTTTACTGTGCCAGGACTTGCCCACTGTTCGGGCGGAAATGCGCTTGATGACTTTGACCCGCTAACCACACTCGAGAACTGGCGGGAGAAAGGCGAAGTGCCAGATTCCATGCTTGCAAAAGGTTCAAATGGTTTAGCAGGGAAATCACAGCCCGTGTGCGCCTACCCGAAAGTAGCGATGTACAAAGGCGGCGACAGTAACAAAGCGGAAAGTTTTGAATGCCGGTAAAAGGCAGCCGCCCGTAAGAGTCAGTTGAATATATCAGGCCTGCGCGCACCATTGCGGCCTGATGATGAAAGAGCCTGCCAGTAATCAGGGCTCTGTGCCGGAGCGGTCAGTTTACACAGTCAGACCACACCTAAAGGATAATACCGTAATGAAAGAAGTATTGATTGTATCAGGACACCCAAATCTTGACGAAGAGTCGTTTTCAAACCGTATAATCCTTGAATGCCTGACCAATTTTTTGCCGAAGGCTGATATTGTTCGCCTGGACAGAGCGCATACGCACTATGAATTTGATATCAGTCTGGAACAAGAACGCCTGAAAAAAGCAGACGTTATTGTGTTCCAGTTCCCAATGTTCTGGTATGGGCTACCTGCTTTGATGAAAAAATATATTGATGACGTGTTCGCACACGGCTTCGCTTATGGTTCAACAGGCACCTACCTGAAAGATAAAACGCTGCTGGTATCATTTACTACCGGTGGAGCAGAATCTGACTACCGGTATGATGGCGAACAGCGTTATCCGATTGAAGATTTTCTACCTTTTCTTAAAAACCTGGCCTGGTACTGCGACATGCAATGGGGAGGAATAGTCTATAGCGGTGGGCTGATGTATCTTCCAAACCAGGATGAAAGCATCAGGCAGGAAATGGCAAGGAAGGCTGAAGACCATGCCAGGGAGTTAGCAGATAAAGTGATGCATGTGAATTGATGCGGGCCGGGAGCGGCATTTGCCATTCCTGATACCTTCAGAACGATTCAACTGCGCGCCCGCTGAACATCTTCAGTTCTCCCTGCCCAACAGGGAGAACACAACACTCACGGATAATCACTCCAGTCCATGGGAATGTGGAATACCCGTTGCTGATACCCGGTGGGAATCACTCAGTCGTGACGCTGCTGGCAGTCGCACACTCAGCAAAACGCTGTGTCAGAATGGGGTTGATCTCGACCGATGGCTAACAAAACGAGTGATGCAGGAATAGGGTTGAGAAGCCATCACCCTATAGAACATCGCTATCGGATAAAAACTAAGCCAACAGTCCGACATTGCAAAACTTATTGGATCGGCAGTTTAAAACCATCTCACCAAACCACGTCTGGAGTAGCGGCATCAGTTTTATTCATCCGCAGGACAAATAGCGCGATCTGGTGCCTGTCATGAATTTATATTCACGTCGGATTATCGTTTAGCTGACCCGGACAAGCTGTTGGGCATGAAGTATTCAGGTCATTTTTCCAAATATTGTTTTAATAAATCGGTGTCTTGTCCAGGTGGATACCCAAATAATCGTTTGTATTCCCTTGAAAATTGGGGAGCGCTTTCATAACCGACAGAAAACCCGGCTGCGGCAGCAGTTTGCCCCTCCGAAAGCATTCTGCGTCTGGCCTCGTGTAGTCTGATATTTTTCTGATACTGGAGAGGCGTAATGCCCGTTACCGCTTTGAAACGACGATAAAATACGGAAAGGCTCATCCCGGCCATATCAGCCATGACGTCGATATTTAAAGAAGAGGTATAACTCTCGCGTATCCATGACATCACTTTCCGTATTGGTGCGACTGCTGAATCCCCTGCCCGCATTCCACGCAGAACATGACCCTGTGACCCCATTAACAATCTGAACAAAAGCTCTCGCTCGAGTTGAGAATGTAATATTGGTACCTCTTCAGGACGATTCAAAAGGTCCACCATGCGCTTCCAGCAATCCAGTTCGAGTTCTGTCGCAGTGCCAGCGCCGAACCCGCTGGTTAGATGGGGACTCAGTTTCATTTCGGCCATATCTGTCAACAGTGCGGATATCACGCTGGAGTCAATGCTCAGATACACGGCAACGAAAGGAACATTTTCGCTGGCTTCATACACCTGGCCAAAGGCCGTGACTTCCGCCGCCACGATAATGTACTGCCCCGGCCCGTATTCTAATGACGTATTGCCGATAAGCGTGCGTTTTTTACCCTGCAAAACCAGAGAGATAACCGGGTCGTAGACCAGTGGCATCAGCTGCGTTGTGTGGCTCTGTGAAAAAACCTGAAAGCGAGAAATACCTTGCTGTACAGCGCCCGCATGGGGTTCTGCTAAAGCACAAATTTCATCCAGTGCTGCCATGCCGTCCTTAACCCTTGTCTGCTATGAAAAGAGCACTATGACAGAATCAGGCAATCATTTGGGAAAATCGTGTATCGCTTATCTACCCGCTCAGCTGTCAGACTGCATTTTTCTCACAGGAGATATGGCAATGCAAAAACGTAAATTGGGTATGTCTGGCCCTGAGGTATCTGCAATCGGTTATGGTGCTATGGGCATTAGCGTGGCTTACGGTGCCAGCGATACTGAACAAGGCATCGCAACCATCCGGAAAGCTTTCGAGCTCGGCGTCACCCTGTTTGATACTGCTGAAGTTTATGGCTGGGGTGAGAATGAGAAAATTTTAGGACAGGCCGTTAAAGGGTTCCGTGACGAAATCACCATTGCGACGAAGTTTGGTTTCTCTCGCGATTACGGTACAGACAGTCGGCCTGAACACATTCGTGAAGTCACCGAAAACAGCCTGCGCAATCTGGGCATTGACCAGATTGATATTCTCTATCAACACCGCGTCGACCCCACAATACCCATTGAGGATGTTGCAGGCGTTGTAGGGGACCTGATCCGGGAGGGAAAAGTCAAATACTTCGGGCTGAGCGAGGCCGGAAGAGAAACCATCCGAAAGGCGCATGCCGTTCAGACTGTCACGGTCCTCCAGAGTGAATACTCGGTGTTTGAGAGAGAGGTCGAAATATTACTGCCAACCCTCCGCGAACTCGGCATCGGACTTGTTCCTTATTCCCCTCTTGGTCGCGGGTTCCTTACCGGGTTCGCTAAACCAGCCAGTGAATATGAAGAGGATGATATGCGCCGCACGGACCCACGCTGGCAGCCCGGCAACTTCGAGAAAAATCTCGATGCGGTTGTGCGGTTGAACGAAATCGCCAGACGCAGGGGCATCACCGTGTCGCAGTTGGCACTGGCATGGCTGCTGTCTCAGGGCGGTGACATTATACCGATCCCCGGATCGCGCAGACAGGAGCGTGTTGCTGAAAACGCCGGTGCTGCTGACATCGCATTAACGGCCGGGGAGCTGGCCGCGATTGAGCAGATCCTGCCAAATGGTAGCTTTGGCGAACGCTATGCAAATGGTACCACACCCGTCTGGATTTAAAGACCTTCTCCGGATAAATAAGTCGGCCTTAAACTCAGTAACAAAATCATCTTATATTCAATCATTAAGAGAGAAAAAACATGTCTATGAACTCTTATCGTACCCTTGGCCGTTCCGGTTTGGTTGTCAGCCCCTTGTCTTTAGGCACAATGACCTTTGGCTCTGGCGCATGGGGCGCTGACGAAGCCAGTTCACGGGCGATTTTTGACCACTACCTCAATACAGGCGGTAATGTCATCGATACTGCCGATATCTATAGCGGTGGTGAAAGCGAGAAGTTGGTCGGCAAGTTTATCTCCGAAAGCGGCTCACGTGACACGATTGTACTCGCTACAAAATTTGCTTTTAACGAAGCAGCCAGCCCGGTGGGGAGTCAGATTGGGGGAGGCAACCCGAATGCCGGTGGCTCAGGGGCGAAGAATATCTATCGCGCGCTTGACGCTTCACTCAAACGTCTCAAAACCGATTATATTGACCTCTACTGGATGCATATCTGGGATCGTGTCACCCCTGTTGAAGAAATAGTCCAGACACTGGGCGACCTCGTGCGGGCAGGTAAAATTCGTTATTACGGCCTTTCGGACATGCCGGCCTGGATGGCAATGAAAGCAGCGACCATCGCGGCCGAGCGTCGGATCCCAGGCCCCATCGCGATGCAACTGGAGTACTCACTCGTCGCGCGCGATGTGGAAAGTGAGCATTTGCCGGCAGCGCGTGAAAGCGGGATGGGTGTTATGCCATGGAGCCCGCTGGCTGGCGGGTTCCTGTCGGGAAAATACCAGCGAGAAAATATGGCTGATAAAGGGCGGCTCAGCGGCACTAATCCATTTGGAGACACTAAGTTCACGGACCGCAACTGGGCAATTCTCGACACGCTGGAACAGGTCGCAGCGGAGATGGGGAAACCCATGGCGGAAGTTGCACTTGCATGGACGCTGACGCGCGAGGGTGTTAGTTCGACACTGGTAGGCGCCAGCAAGGTTTCGCAGCTTAAGAGTAATATCGCTGCCACGGACCTTCACTTCGACGATGAGCATCTTAAACGCCTGAATGACGCCAGCGTTCCTCCGTTCGGGTTTACTTCCGGACTGGGTTCACCGGCTATTCGGCGAATGATTTTTGGCGGTAATGATGTACAGGGATGGGGGGAGTAAAGAGAGGGGCTACCTGGGAAACGGAATTATCCCGAGCCAGCGGCCCCACCTTATATCTGGATGAACAACGGCTTCGCTCACTACGGGATTATATACGCAGGTAATTATCGCCACTGTATGAGAGAAAAAGCGCCTGAATATATGGGGCTAAATCCAATTACCTGACATGAGTTTTCGTTCAACTCTTCGTTGTGAAAATTATTATGCACCAACAAGGACTCAGGGGATCAGGATAGAGGCCCCGGTTATTTTCCGACTTTCCAGCTTCTCGTGAACGGAGGCCGCGTTTTCGAGGGATTCAGTTAAGGCAATGTCTGCGGTAATAATACCTTCACGGATGGCGTTAAATACCCCTTCAGCCAGCTCAACGAGGTCATTATGGTTTTTCGTGAATGTTGCCAGCGTGGGTTTCGCTAAAAATACAGATCCTTTCCCAGCGAGGATGCTGATGTCGAAGGATTCCACAGCGCCACTGGCCTGACCAAAGTTGACGATCAATCCGAGTGGTTTAAGGCAGTCCAGCGATTTATGGAACGTATCCCGCCCCACAGAATCGAAGACCACATCAACACCGCGTCCTTCTGTCAGCCCATGAACTTTTTCGACAAAATCGTCTTTGCTGTAGTTAATAACATGTGAGCATCCGGCGCCTTTAGCCACTTCTGCTTTGGCATCAGTACCAGCTGTACCAATGACGGTTACGCCTTTGCGACTCGCCCATCGACTAAGTATCTGCCCCACCCCACCTGCTGCAGCATGAACAAGGATGGTTGCGCCTGGTGTCATTTTCCAGACCCGATGCAGCAAATAATAGGCAGTAGCGCCTTTTAAAAAACTCACGGCCGCCTGTTTATCATCAATATCATCGGGGATTGGTATTAATCTCCAGGCATCAATAAGCCTTTTTTCGGCATAAGCTCCCGGGAAATTGAAATATCCAACCCGATCACCCACGGAAACTGTTTCTACTCCACTGCCCACCGCTTCCACAACTGCTGCTGCCTCAACCCCTAATGTCGCAGGAAGAGGAAGTTTATACTGGCCCTGCGTGGCAGAACGGTGATAGGTATCAATCATGTTCACACCTATGGCTGTATGGCGAATGAGCACCTGGTCTGAACCGGGTTGAAGTAATTCGACAGTTTCGAATGAGAGTACTTCAGGACCGCCTGCGCAATGTACGCGAACCGCTTTCGTTTTCATTTTGCTTCTCCAATATCAAACAAAGAGTCCAAGCACTGCTCGTGCAGCAATGCCTGTAAGGGCTGAAATAATGGCGGGAACAGCCCCATGGGCTACACGGCGTCCGGCCGAAAGCAGGATGGCAATACCCGCTACGTCGAATGGATGCAACAAAAATCCTATCGCACCATCCTTGAGTAATACAGGTGATATTCCGCCATGCAGAGCCATGTCCTGGTAAAGTGCGGTCAGTGCAGTACTGCCGGCAAGATATTTAGTCAGTGTAGGAAGAATGATCTCTGTTGATAGTCCCGCTTTGGCGAAAACAGGTGTCAGCTCATGCGTCAGCGCGGCCACAAGACCAGCCGCCTCCCCCCCATAAACTAACAGTAGTGACAGCATCAGCATGGGGATGATTCTTACGACGATGCCCATAGCTTCAGTACCACTTATCTCTATCGTTTTCAGAAAGGAAGGATTGGTGAGTACCGCTTTTTCTGTCGAGGTGGGCGATATGTCCATTTTGGAGAGCCTGCGGCCAAAAATGTAGTAACAGCAGCTTGCCGCCGTCAGCCCCCCGAGGACTGAGAGTAAAATACCCGTGCCAGCACTGGCACCAAATGACGCTATTGGAAAAAGCGCATTCGCGGGAGCCATCGCCAGCATTGCAGCCGTCGCAGCAGACAGACTTCGGTCAGATACGCCACGGTCCTCCATCAATTTCAGGGTGGGTAATGGTGCAACGAAACTCACCAGACTCATCTGGAGCATCGCCACCACAGACAGACCGCTCAGGCCAAAGGGTTTCAGGAATGGACCGATGAGCGCAACGATCCGGTCAATCACGCCGTACAGTTCCAAAAACCGCATCAGGATCATCATGACGACCATAATCGGAAGCAGTGTGTAAACGGCGACATCAAACGCACTGTGTCCAGCTCGCAATACGAGATTGATTAATTCAGACATTTTTTGTTTGGTAAAAAAGGAATTATAGGACAAGGCCATTGATGTAAGGCCCTGAGGGCAGAGTGTAAAAGTGTCCTGTACATCACCTGATAATTTCCGGTAAGAAGTTTGAGAACGATTGTATTAATAAATTTTTGCAATGAAAATGACGAAAATTGGATGTAACCTATGCAAAATTGCATAGCCTCCGGGAGAGGATGATGAAGTCATTTGACTGGGATAATTTGCGTATTTTTTTGGCGACGGCGAGAGCCCACTCTGCAGTTGAAGCCTCCCATATTCTGGGGCTGAGTCAGTCAACGGTATCCAGAAGAATTCAAAAGCTTGAAGTTGAGACCGGAACAGTACTGTTTAACCGCAGTACACAAGGCCTTCGGCTTACACAGGCTGGTCAGAAACTGCTTGAGCATATTGAAGGTCTGGAAGATACGCTTTCAACCATGGAATTAAATGTATTCGGCGATAACCGCGCCCTGACTGGCGAAGTAAGGCTGGGTACGACAGAGGGATATGGCGCGTACTTTGTCGCACCTCACATGGAAAGATTTTGTGCTCAGCATCCTGGCATTACGGTAGATATTCTGTCTCTCCCACGTTCCATTAATCTTTCAAAACGTGAGGCAGACATCGCCATCGCCATCGATAGACCGGTTATCACTAATATTGTAACAACCAGACTCACAGATTATCGGATGCTACCTTATGCCTCTGCTGCCTATCTGGACAGACACCCGGAGATAAAAACACCGGATGATTTTAAAGCCCATCGCTGGATTGATTATATCGATGATCTGATTTTCTCCCCCTCTCAATTCTCAGTACAGACGTGGCTACCGGGGGTAAAACCGTCATTGAGAAGTACCGGTGTTATTGCGCAGGCGCAGGCGGTACGCTCTGGTTTAGGCATCGCTGTTCTGCCTTGTTTTATAGCCAGTCTTTATGACGAACTTTTACCTATACTTCCCGATTCAACAGATATTATCAGGACATTCTGGCTTGTCTCTCCTCCGGAGAGGCGAGAGCTCGCACGCGTTAGGGCTTTATGGGACTACCTGCGCGTGACGGTAGAAGCAAAGAAAGACCTGATGATGGGTGGGAGGTTTGATTAAACGCGGCCCCGGTTTCAAACGAGAGGAACTAGGAACAAATTTTATCCTTAAAGCTGTACTGTCTATCCCACAGACGAATAGTCGTGATGGGATGAACGCCCCTCCTTTCGTGCAGGTACGGCCACATTTATACTGGTGTTCTTTTGTCAGAGGTACTTCATCATGAACTCGATAAAAACCATTGGTATCGATCCGACTAAATCTGTCTTTCTGATCTGCGTCTTGATGAACGATGGAAACATTGCATTTAACTGTAAGGTCTCCCTGGCTAAGTAGCTGGATACCATTCGTAAGTTTCCTGCCAGCTCGATTACTGCAACGGAGGCGAGATACTTCGCAATACTGGGAGAGTACTTTTCAGTCAATGGGCATTCTAATTCGCCCCATCCTCATCCAACATGAAAAAGCATTTAATCAACACAAAAAACGATGCGCTTTAAATACCGCAATGGTGACCTTGAAAATATAGCGTTTATCGTTTTCAGTGCTTTCAGCAAGCGATATAGCTTTCATACTGAACATTTCCGCGAATCCCCAGATCCGCTATCAGAAAGCGATTCCTAGTTCAGCGATCAACTCATCAAAAGCACAACCCTCACTGCCAAATTTCCCTTTTATTTCATGGTTTAGCCAAATTCCTGCCCCCTCCATTTAACCAACTCATGCAGACCGGTGGCATAAAAATTGGCAACATTGACAAAAAGGTAACCATCCAGTAGCGGGACGGTTTAATTCTTGAGAAAATACGAGAAAGCGTTAACTGCCTGGTTTTTAAGTCCCGTGTAATGTGCTTGTGCTTAAGCGATATTATCGCCAAGGGTGTTGTACACCAATTCGCCATGCGACTGAGGAATACAGCCGTATCCAGCCATACCAACGTTAAGAATATTTTTCAGTTTTTCATCAAAGCCCCGTTTGGAAAAGGAATGCTCATCCATTCCCACCAAGATCATTTTGCTCGCCGGAACCCGCCTCCCCCCACTATAGAGGAGGCCAAAGTTCCAGACACGATCCAGATATCCCTTGAGCATCGCCTGCAGGGTAAACCACCAGACCGGGAAATGATCACCTGTGGTGTGTCAGGCTCCAGTTCAGCGGCCATCTTCATCAGCATTTCTGAATAATGCTTGTCGAGATTACTGAAATCGGGCTCATTCTCCTGCAGCAGCTAGAACTTTTTTCACGTCAGAAACGGTGTTCCCGCTCAGGCTACCTTGGCGGGGTGGGGCCAGATGATATTACTTTTTTTCACATTTCTCTTTTTTTAGGAGTGGTGATTAACGTAAAGAAGCCGTTCTGCAACGACCTGCGGCCACCAGCAGTAAAAAGAGCCCACCAGTTACGATGAAGACGCCGAGAAGCAGTGATGTTGCCTCGCGACTCCTCAGATCGAACAGGCTTTGAATTTTCTCTGTCTGAAGTGCCAGGGTCAGTAATTCATAAATCCCGCAATTGGTCAGAAACACTCCGGTGGCATAGCCCATGGTATCCTTTTTCATTTTGGCCGCAAAACTCACCGCAGCCGTGAAAATCAGACCTAGAAAAAATTCATAGATCTGTAACGGATGACGGGGTAACAGGCCATGGCCGTTCTGCGCCATGATTGTACGATACAGCGCACACTCCGTTGAAAGTAATGAATCCTCGCACCCAGCCAGCGGAAACAGTACAGCCCACGGAAGATGCGGTGAGACGCTCCCCCAGTGAACACCGTTTGATATGTCGCCTGCAGACGCAGCCATAACGGCAATAAAGCCGGCCGGTGCAACGGCATCACCAAGCGAAAGAAATGCTTTCCCGGTATATCTCGCATACCCTGCAAGTAAAAGACCTGAGGCGATGAGCGCACCGTACATCGATGTCCCCCCCTCCCAGAAGCGCAGAACAGCGTAAGGATCGGAACTGAAACTGTAAGAGGTTGCAGTGAGGACATACCCGATACGGCTCCCGGCGATGGTGAAGATAGCCCCTGAAAAAATCAGAAAACCAAGATCCTCTCGCTTTAACGTCACGCCTGTTTTTTTACTCAGCCACTGGCAATACACCGTGGCCAGCAGAATGCCCACCTCAAACCACAATCCGTACCAGTTCCCTGTAATAGGACCTATCGAAAAAACTACAGGATCGGTCAGCGGGTATATTAATGTCGCCATTTTTGGTCCAACCTACGGGGGTAATGATAATAACCGTCTCTTTCATCTGACAGTCAGCCTCATGGCATCACTGCTGCATAACAGTGCTACAGTAACCGTTGCAGGGGGCGGCAATACGCCCGGATGAGCAGCACTGTCCCTGCCACAATCATCGGGAGGGAGAGGAGCTGCCCCATGCTGATATAGTGCGCCCATTCTCCGGTAAACTGCACATCAGGTTGACGAAAGCACTCCGCGAAACTGCGAAACACACCATATCCAGCCAGGAAAAGCGCAGATACCGCACCTACAGGACGTGGCTTGCGGATAAAAAGATTAAGGATAATGAACAGCCCAACGCCTTCTAAGACCAGCTCGTAAAGCTGTGACATATGCCGGGGCAGTACACCGTAAATGCTGAAGATCGACTGCCATTCAGGGTGTGACGGAAGCAGCGCCATATCTTCTGCCTGTGAACGAGGGAACAGCATCGCGTACGGGAAACCGGGCGCGACACGTCCCCACAGCTCGCCATTAATAAAGTTACCCAAACGACCCGCGGCCAGACCAAACGGGACCAGAGGGGCGATAAAATCAGCCACCTGTAGAAAATGCCGGTGGGTACGCTTTGCGAACAGGAGCATCACCACTATGACGCCAAGCAGTCCGCCGTGAAAGGACATACCCCCATCCCATACACGAAACAGATACAGCGGATCATTTAGCAGGCGAGGAAAATTGTAGAACAATACATAGCCAACACGGCCACCCACCACGACGCCCAGAAAACCGGCGAACAGAAGATTTTCAACGTCGTTTCTCGTCCAGCCGCTACCGGGCTGGCGGGAACGACGAACGGCAAGCCACATGGCAAACAGGAACCCGACAAGATACATCAGCCCGTACCAGCGAAGTGAAACAGGCCCGACAGAAAAAATAACCGGATCAAGCTCAGGAAACTGCAAATAATCATTCATTGTCTTTCACCCAAAAGACCATGAGAGGGGTTCAGGATAACCCGCCCCAGGCTAAATTGCCGGACAGTACACCTTACATAACGAACAGCAGGCACCATTAATAAATCCAGACTGGAAAGGGTGAAAGTTTAAAAGTTACAGAAAGGCGCAACAATCCTTTGTCTGTCACTTAAGTAATGACAATATGGAATGGAAGAAGCTGTTCAGTGGTGAGTCCATTACTATATTACCGGCTGGATTGAGTCAGCCCGCTCTTTGAGAACATGGCGACCAGTTTTTTCTGTTATTGCGTCCCTGGCTTGACGTACTCACACCGCGATGAAACGGTACAGACGAGGCACGTACCAGGGCCATTTCTCGGTCAGGCAGAGGTCAGCCCATAACTCTCAGACAACAGATCGTGGATCTTATTTGCCGACAGAGGTCCCGACATGGTTAATAGACCGCCTGGTTGCCCGGGATATCTCCAGAAGAGAACCCCGGCGCCAGCTGGCCGCCACGCATCAGCGAATTGCTGACCAGGCTTGCGATCAGCTCAACCCATCTCACTGAAATGCTCGGCTACGTGGCTGATAAACGCCCTGAGCCGAGGCGGCATATGCTTCCTTGTGGGCCAGACCAGGTGCATTCTGTAGTTCTGTTCCACTATACCCTCAAGCACAGTGGCCAGTTGGCCTGATTTAAGATGGTCGTCAATCAGGAATCTTGCCATAAACGCGATCCCTTTCCCCTGTAACGCCAGACCCAGATTGAGTTCCGTACTGTTACACACGAGGGAGGTGTTGAAGACGGGCTGACGGGCTGCGGTTTCAGCTAATGGCCAGGGCTCCGTTTTACCGCTGGAAGGATAGCGATAATGGATGCAGATATGCTCTGCGAGTTCCTCAATACAGGAAGGAACGCCATGCTGCTCAAGGTAAGCCGGCGAGGCAACAAGGTTCATGGCACAATTACCGAGCAGGCGGGCTGTCAACCTCGAATCCGCCAGGTTTGCCACGCGAAAAACCACATCAAAACCTTCATCAACCACATCAACCAGTCGGTCGCTGAAATCAAGCTCCAGGGTGACGGCCGGATAACGCTCCATGAACGTGCCGATTATGGGGACAAAAAATAAGGGCATATCAGGCATGCTTACACGCAGTTTTCCTCCGGGAACGGCAGATATCGATGAAAGCTCTTCTCTTGCGGACGCCAGTTCTGAAAGGATGATTCGGCAGCGTTCGAGAAACAATTCGCCCTCACGTGTCAGGCTGAGGCCTCGGGTATTACGGTTAAGCAGCCGCGTGCCTAATTCTTCCTCAGTTTTAGCAACCAGTTTGCTCACGGCTGACGGTGACACGTTAAGCTTTCGTGCAGCAGCAGCAAAGCTGCCCATATCCGAAACGTGCATAAAAGCTTCCATTCCGTCGACCAGATTCATCAATTGTCTCCTGAGGTGATGTGTACGAACTAGGTACTCAGTAAGGGCCGTCCTGGGACATCATAGTCTACTCCCGGGTGGGCCTTAATGATAATCTCCCTGAGCGATCCTGCCAGACATGTCTTCCGGCGGATAAGGCAGGCATTGTTCCAGTTACGCTGACGCTTTACGGAACAGTACATAATAGCCGGTGCATCAGCGGCCCTGAGAAAGCCCCGGGGACAGGCCCATAAGAGAGGGTGCTCAGTAGGCTGTTATCCGCAGGGCCATCAGAAAGGCGACAAAACGATTTCAAGCGGAGCGCGGAAGCTCACCGGCGACAGATGAGCTTTACGTTCCTGAAAGACAGGGGCTGTCCCCAGCAGGGCGCCCCTGTTTAAACCATAGATGTCAGTCTTCAGCAGAGAGCAGATAATTCACCGCATGGCTGTACTGTGCGATATAAATTTCCAGAGTGCTCGTGTCAAACTTGTCTGGACGGATCTGATATTTGCCGTCTACGTATACAGAGGGAACCCCCTGAATATGAAACTTTTCAGCCGCTTTTCGTTGTTTATCTACAAACGCTTTGACTGCGAAGCTGTTCCAGGCTGCATCATACTGGTCACCGGTAATACCGGCTGCGTTGATGAACGTTTCTCTGATTTCATGCGGGTTGGTTATTGTCCGGCTATTCTGTATGCCGTAGAAAATAGGGTTTTTAACTTTATCTTCCACCCCCATCGTTACCGCAACAGCCCAGGCCCGTGAAACATATTGGGCGAACTGTCCGCCCAGGAAGTCGACGTGATATTTCGTGACTTTTATGCCGGCAGGTAATGTCTTCTGAACACCACCACTGATATTATTTACATAATCAAACTGATAACAGTGTGGGCAAAAGAACGAGAAGAACTCGGTTACTCTCGGCGCATTACTGATGGATTGTTCAAGCTTAACATACTGCTCTCCTTCCTTAACGGGAGCCGCTACCGAGAAGAAACTGACTGAAGAAAGCATAAGCGGAAATATTATTTTTGCGTATTTAAGCATAAAGACCTTCGGTGATATTATAGAAACAAAGCTTAATTTTATAAGCGGCTACGATACCCTCGGTACGCTGACGTAGTGCACCTACAGCCACGTATTCATGCCCCTCGGGAATGTGTTTTACATATTTTTTCATACGTGACGTTTTCTTAGCGGCATTATCTGCGACAACATCACCGCAATCGCGATAGTCAGATAGACAGCAAAAATGCCGGTTAACCACTGTGGTATGGACATATTCAGCAGCAGCCAGCTTCTGTCCGCACAGTCGCCGGTCGCTACAAACATAAACGGAAACCAACGATCAAGAGGAATCCACTGAGGGAAGCTGACCTCAAAATCGCAGGTTTCAAACGGACTTGGATGAAGCTGCAGCATCGTGTGGTGCCAAGCGAGTTTCATTCCCTCTGCAGCGGAATATATCCACACCGCGATTGCCAGCCAGCGGCCGGCTTTTACACTCGTGATCACGCCGATAATACCGGCGGCAATAATACCCAACACCGCCACCCTTTCATATATGCACATAACGCATGGCTTGAACTCCATAATATGCTGGAATACCAACGCCTGGGATTCAAGTATTGCTCCTGAAACCGCAAGCAAAACCCATGACGTACGCCGTTCAGAAATGCGTCTTAAATACTTAAACATCTTAATACCTGATCCCTTATTTAATTCCCAAGAATGATAGAAAATTATCAACAATGACATTCCCCATCGTCCATTAGATGAATACTTCCTTTTAACTCTGCATGTGGTAATTATTTGTTTCTTGACGGAAATTCTATCAGATCGCACTAATGAACAGGAATCACGCACTTGACTATAAACCAGCCTATAACTGAAAACTGCTTATCCATTTCCAAAGGGTATCACTAAAGCATATTATTTTGGATAAGGCTTTACAATACACATACTCGTCAAAACAGTAGTGACAAAATGGAATTTATTAAAATCATTAATTTATGGAAAACCTAGCTATCGGTGAAGAATAATCCTGCTATTTTATTATTCTGCGATCACTGGGCTGCGCCCAGCGTTGACTCTTTTTCCAACTGCCTACAAGCACAGCGAAATTCATCAGCAATATCATTGTGTGAAAGGAGATGTATTATGTCAGAAAAGCCAACTTGCCTAAATATTAGAGATGGAATCCCAGACTGGATAACTATTAGGGAGGCGGTGAGACTTTTCAATGGATTGAATGGGTGTAAAATAAGAAAAAGTGATTTCTATCGATTTGCCCTGCAAGGAAAAATTCGTTTTTCAATATATTTTCAATCCCCAATAATATTGAGAAGAATTAAATCACAAAATCATAAATTAAAGCTAAGACCAATAAAAAGTTCGTTAGCGATGAGGTTATATATGCTTACCGAAAATCCTTTCTTCAGCGAAAACAATTTAACTTTCAGCACTGAAGGAAGATATATTTCCCCTATACAAAGAGTCATTGACACAACATTGCTCGGCTATGAATATGTCCTTATACAACGTTTGCTTGCACATTCATTAAAGTTACCATCACCTGTACCAGGAGGAAAGTCGAATAATTATGGCATTACCGTTTCTATATTGGGGGAAACGTTTCAACTTTTCGAAAAGATGACATGGCATGAAATAATAAAACGACAGGTCAAAAGGTTACCTAAAGATATTTCATCAGATGATTACGAAGATATAATACCAAACGCTACAAAGAAAGATTCGCATAAATATTACTTTCCTATGCATGAATTACCGAGTGATGCCTGCTTTGTCCTCAGAAAAAGTGAACTTGATAAGTTGATCAACAAACCGATCGAAAAAGAAATACTTCAACCGTCTCCAACTCGGATATCCACCCCTCTATCACGCCTCTTCTGGCTTGCCTGCAAAAATAATGAAACTATCAGTCCGTTAATCATGCAACCGTATAAACTATTGTCCATTTTTGAACAATGGGCATCTGAGGAAGGCATTACCGATCGATTCAGTGGCGACACGCTCAAGACTGCGCTTGAGCGCGGCTCGCCCCCTTCTCTACCAACACAAAAGTAAGATGATGTCTCTTAGCTATGATAACCCGTATTAAGGATTGTATTTTCCGTAATACGGGCTCATCAGCTTTCTCCACACCACTATTTTGTGTTGTCGTGTGTTCTCCCGGCTAGCGCTATATCTGCCACAGGAGAATACCGTGACATCTCATCAGTTATTACGTCTGAAACAGGTTGAAGAAAAAACTGGCCTGAAGCGCTCTCAAATCTATCTGTATATGAAAGACGGTACCTTCCCCCGCTCAATCAAGATTGGCCCGGCCAGTGTCGCCTGGCTCGAATCGGAAATTGACGAATGGATCAATATTAAGTTAGTCCGCCGCTCAATAGGCTGAAGGGAGAAAATACCATGATTATCCCGTCACTGAATTACGCCGTATTAACCGATGCCCTGCATGCATTGAAGGAGGGCAACATTCGTTACTGTGAATCGCTGGGATTCACTTTCGACGAAATGAATGCCCTCAACCAATTATCACTAGACGAGCTGTTTATCCTCAGTCGGGAGTCTGCACAGTTTTTGGCTGTGACGGTTCATCACGACGCATTACACCTCCTTCTGGATAAATCCCGTGAGGAGGTTCTGCAGCAGCAACGTATCAATCATGCCATCCGGCTCGGGGGGTCAATTGCGCTACTCAACAAGTATTTTGGCCTCACCTCCAACGAAGTTTGCCTTCGCCGCCGGCTACTGGGCGTCCGTGTGCCTTATGGCCGGACACCAGAGCCGGACGAAGAGACGGATGCGGCCATCTGGCTGCAATGGCAACAATGCCGGGTGGTCAACCTGGAATCGACTGATGCGCTGACCGCCATGATGCAGGTAACGCAAACCCTGCTGCCGAAAGTCGAAGGGTTGTCACTGACCATCGTCTGGAAGCGTATCGCACTTTGCGAACAGGAGGCGTCAGACCGGGGGGCCGCACATGCCAGATGAGATCGACCGCGATCAGGAATTTAACGAGCAACGACTGGAGGAGATGATTGCACAGAGTCGTTTTAAGCCAGGGTCTACGCCATCATTATTCCATTGTCGTGTATGCGGTGAGCCCATTCCTGAAAAGCGACGGCAGGCAGTGCCGGGCATAACAACCTGCACGGAATGTCAGGAAAAACTTGAACGCCGAAGACGTTAATAATGGTCACAGAGATATGCAGGAATATTTCCCCTGCATGTCTCTATTATTAACTATCAATACACAGCCGTCTTTATTATACATTTCACTTCCTTTTATCTCGCAGAATTTACCCCCTCCACCGCTAATTTATTTCTCTCATTTTAACTTTGAATTTATCGTTTATATACCGCCCCGGATATCTGATCATAAAAACGTCATTACATAATAGTTACCCGCATTGACGTTAATTCGCCTGAATCAGGCATTGCTCTTTAAAAATAAGGTTCGGGCTGTCACATAACCACAATTCAGGGTGCCGCTGAATGTTCTCGCTGACCCGTTAAAACCGGAATGCAGAATTGGGATGTGACATTTATTTAACTCATCGTTGTTTTTAGTAGAGGAGGCCACATGCGAAAACCCATTTACCACGTATTTGTCACCCAGGAAAGTCAACCCGATGCACAGGGCGAAATAAACACGTATTGGACCAGGGTTGGCGTGGCGTTCGCTCATAACGGTAAGTCTGGTCTGAATATCATGCTGACACCCGGTATTGCTGTCTCCGGCAAGCTGGTGCTGCTTGAACCCAGAGAAGATAACGGCATTTCGCAGGATACCGCCTCTGCTTAATCCGCTTTTGACCTTCCTCCGGCAGGGGCTTGGTCTATACCCGCCGGGCTGACTGTTAAGAGGCCACCATGCTATCCACCACAGCCTTTCTTACGCTGTCGATGCAGTGCGCCGCCAGCGTTCACCCGTCCACGGCGCTTGATGTGGCGCGGGTCGAATCCGGTTTGAATCCGTATGCCATCGCTGAAATTCTGCCCGATGGCAAAGGCGTGACTTCACATTCCCCCGCCACTAAGGATGAGGCCGTCAACATCACTAGACAGCTGGCGGCACAGGGCCGACGCTATTCGGTCGGGCTGATGCAAATCACCAGCACCAATTTCCGTCATTACGGCGTGACCGCCAGTGACCTTCTTGACCCCTGTACCAACCTGTCCGTGTTTGAGCACATCCTCACCGACTGCTACCACCGCGGCGGTTCCCTCAAGCGTGCGCTCAGTTGCTACTACTCAGGAAATTTCACGACCGGCCAACAGCCGGAATCCGCGTTTAACCAGACCAGCTACATCCAGCGCATCGGCTACGCCGTACCGTCAACGCGGGAAGACCGGCAGCGGCCTACCGCCGAAAAGCTCGTGCCTGAAATCCATTACCCCACCGCCGTCATGCGTGGCGAGCTTACCGATAACGCTGCGCCAGTTCTGACATCCCTGCGCTACCCCAATGCCGTGATACGCGGCGCGTTACCCATTCCCGGCCCCAGGAGGAACAATGATGAAACGAAAACAAACTGACTGGCCCGTCCTCTCTTCCTTGTCAATGGCAAGCCCGGTGCTGGCAGCAGACAGCGGATTTAATAAAGCCAATGAGACGCTGAGCAACACCTCTACCGGCCTGCTCGGGCTGGCCGCCGTCACCATCACCCTGGCCACCATGTGGGTGGGATACAAAGTCTTGTTTGATGGCAAGAGCCTGCATGACATGCGCAACGTCATCATTGGCGCCATCCTTATCGTCGGTGCGTCAGGTTTCGGTGCCTACTGGGCGTCATAAGGGAGGTGACGATGGCTACGCTGAACAAAGCGCTGACGCGGCCTGCCGCCATAGCCGGTATTCCTCTCGTGCCGTTCGTGATGGTCAGCGGGGCCATCGTCCTGCTGGCGGTCTATGTCAGCTATTACCTGGTATTACTGCTTATCCCTGCCTGGCTGGAGATGAAGGCAAAGGCCAGAACCGATATTCACTATTTCGGGCTGCTCTGGCTGGCCTTCAAAACCCGTGGCCGGTTTGGCACCAATAAACTTTTTGGTGCCAATGCCCTGCTGGCAAACCGCTATGACGCCGTCGACGTCTCGGAGTTTATTGAAAAAATGAAGTTAAACGAGCGCGTTACGCTGGATAAATACATTCCGTATTCCTCCCATATTCACCCTCACGTCATCAGAAACCGCCAGGGTGATTTGGTTGCCAGCTGGGAGCTGGAGGGCACCGTTTTTGAATGCGAGGACGAACATCACCTGACGTTAATGGCGACGCATCTCAATAACGTTATTCGGGGGTATGAAGGCCTGCCGGTCACTTTCTATCTTCACCGTATCCGGGAAAAATACCACGCTGCCTTTGACGCGAATTCAGGCATTCCCTTTTCTGATGAAGTGACCCGGCTGTATTACCAGCCGATCAGCGAAAAACCGTTCTGGCGGCACCGGCTGTTTTTCACCGTCTGCTACGCGCCCTTCTCTCCGCTGGAGAAAAAGGCCATGAAGGCACAACCGTCCGGTAAACGCAAAGTGGCGCTGGATGATGCCCTGAAAGTGATGCTGGAATACCGGGAGGCACTGGCTTCCGCGCTGTCCCGCTATACGGCGACGCCGCTGGGGATGTATGAAGACAACGGGCGGGTGTATTCCGCCCAGCTGTCCTTATATCACCGTCTGCTCACCGGCCAGTGGCAAAAGGTGGCGGTCACGCCTGCGCCGTTTTATGAAACATTAAGCACGCCGGATGTCTTTTTTACCACCGACACCGCCGAGTGCCAGACCGTCGGCGGCTCCCGCTTTTACCGCAGTCTGGAAATCAAAGATTATTCGCCGGAGACCGCGACCGGCCTGCTGGACGCGCTGCTGTATGCCGAAAGCGAGTATGTGCTGACGCAATCCTTCACCTGCATGGCCCGCGATGAGGCGCAGAAGCATATTCGCCTGGCGGAAAAGCGCCTGAATTCGGCGGATGATGACGCTATTTCGCAGCGTGAAGAGCTGATTGTGTTGCGTGACCTGCTCCAGTCCGGGCATGTGTCCTGCGGGAAATACCACTTCTCCCTGCTGGTATCTTCAGACAGCCCCGAGCAGGTGGTGAAGGATGCCAACGCGCTGGCGCAGCCCTTCGCCGACCTCGGCATCATGACGACGCTGTCCACGCTGTCGCTGCCCGCTGCGTACCTGGCGCAACTGCCGGGGGTGTATACGTTGCGCCCCCGTCTGGTGGCCGTCAGCAGCCAGAACTTTGCCGACCTGGCGAGCCTGCACAACTTTCATTCCCACAAGCGGACCGGCAATCCCTGGGGTGACGCCATCGCGATACTCAAATCACCGGGTGGTGGCGGGTATTACCTGAACCTGCACGACAGCCAGAGCGGGCGGGATGACTTCAACGAAAAAACGCCGGGTAATACAGCGATTATCGGGAAAACCGGCTCAGGGAAAACGATGCTGATGACCATGATGCAGCAACTGATGCAGAAGTACCGCAATCCGGCGACGTTCTCTGAATCAGCCCCTCTTAAGCAACTGACTACCGTGTATTTCGACAAGGACCGGGCGGCGGAGATGGCGATACGTCAGATGGGCGGACGCTACTTCCGTATTCGCACCGGTGTGCCTACCGGGTTCAATCCTTTTGCGCTGGCCCCGACACGCCGGAATATCAGCTTTATCAAACGGCTGGTGCGCATGCTGTGCCGCCGCAACGGCAAGCCGCTCGATCCGCGCGATGAGGAGCGGATCAGTGCCGCCGTAGATACCATTATGCTCGACTACCCGCCGGAATACCGCAAGTTCGGTATCACCCGGCTGCTGGAAGTCCTGCCGGAGCCGCCCACCACCGACGCCCGCCTCAACGGGCTACGTATTCGCCTTAAACAGTGGGCGCAGGGCGGCGAGTTCGGCTGGGTATTCGATAATGAGGAGGACACCTTCAACATCAGCAACATTGATAACGTGGGTATCGACGGTACGGAATTTCTCGATGATGACGATATTCGCGGCCCCATCACATTTTATCTGCTTTACCGCGTCACCGGCCTGCTGGATGGTCGCCGGCTGGTGATGTTCATGGACGAGTTCTGGAAATGGCTGGCCGATGTCGAATTCTCCCGCTTCTCGCTCAATATGCTGAAAGTGATCCGCAAGCTGAACGGCATCTTCGTCCCCGCCACCCAGTCGCCTGACGAAATCGTCAAACACCCGATTGCCCCGGCGATTATCGAGCAGTGCAGCACGCAGATTTTTCTCGCCAACCCGAAGGCCAGCAGTGAGGATTACGTGGAAAAGATGAAAGTGCCTGAAAGCGTGTACGACATCGTCAGAAACCTCGATCCGGGTGAGCGCTACATGGTGGTTCTGAAAACGCCGTTACGCGCAGGTGAAACCCGGCCTTTTGTGGCGATGGCGAAAATGGATTTATCGGGCCTCGGGAAACTCACCAAAATGCTGAGCGGCAGCGAAGACAACCTGAAACTGTTCGACACCCTGTATCAGGAAGGAATGCAGCCTGATGACTGGAAAGCCGCCTTCCTTAAACAAGCCCTGTAATAATCCTGACGGAGGTAATCAAAATGCGGTTCAGAAATATCATACTGGCGTTATCGCTGTTTATTTCCACCCAGGCGATGAGCGCCGGAATACCGGTATTCGACGCCGTACAGAATACCGAATCCATGAATCAGTGGATCCAGAAACTC
>Ga0308165_1000816_pt1 | contig 49213 bp, 45 predicted proteins | sample PhyWR2_FD_201032 | JGI IMG/M metagenome (GOLD analysis project Ga0308165, IMG submission 201032) | Phyllosphere microbial communities from UC Gill Tract Community Farm, Albany, California, United States - DLSLW.R2 | ecosystem: Host-associated > Plants > Phyllosphere > Unclassified | place: USA... | reverse complement strand
AATGGAGATACCGTTTTGCAGGTCTTTTGAATTTGGCTGTATGATGTCTTTCTTACACCCATGCACCAATAACAGGCACATTACACCCAAGCAGGCCGCAGCCTTGCGGGTGGTAAACTTTAATTTCGTCATTATTGATTTTTCTAAAATAATTGTGGTTATTTTAGGGATGATCAATAAGTAAATATACGAGTTTACAACATATAGCTCTATTAAAAAGTATAAGTGTTATGTGAAATTGTTCGAAAAATGCCCGTAGATACTTTAAAGCGTGATCTTTTTTGTTAAATGTATATCAAACTGCTATATATCAAAGGCTTACTGTGCTATTTCTGATCTACTACCGGATCAAATTAACCGCCTGCTGGTTAAGTGTTCCAACGGATCAGTTATATCAAGTCAAAAACAAAGCTTTTCAGACTGAAAGATATCGTTGCCAAACCAGTTACGCTGAAATGGCTATGCGCTGAATTATTCTGCTTAGAGATCAAATCTTGGTTTTATTGTAAGTTTAAGTGAGCGCTGAAAAAGGGAACATTTAAACGAGCAAAGAAAATTCCCAAAAAAAATGCCGGGGCTTTAGGCCCCGGCATGGTTCAAAATTGTTTGCTTAAAAAAGAATCTTTATTTAGAAAGGCAAATCATCATCTTCGCCAGTGGTATTGCTTACATCAACCGGCGCAACGGTAGCTGGTGCTGCGGTTACTGGTGTAGTTTCAACAGCGTTGATTCTCCACACAACCAAACTGTTAAAATATGAAGTTACACCTTCTTTATTTGTCCAGGGGCGACCGCGTAAATTGAAGAAAACCTCTACCTCATCACCTGCTTTAAGTGAATCTAATAATGCAGTTTTATCTTGTAAAGCCTCAAAACGAATATATTCAGGGTATGTTGGGTTTTCTGCGTATTCAACTATTAAATCACGTTTTTTAAACGTTTCGCTCACTTGCTGCGTTGCACCTACTTCGTGTACTTTTCCTTTAATTTCCATAACTAATGCTAATATTGTACTCTAAACATCAAATCTCAATAATTTTATTGATAACTTCGCATATATTATGATGCAAGTTTTCCACAATAAAAGCAAGGTTATCATCACCTGCAATAAGCGCCTTTCTCCCTATTTACAAGATGAAGTTACGGCGCTCGGTTATACAATCGAAAGATCATTTCCTACCGGCGTTGAGCTTAATGTTACCCTTACCGAATGCATAAAGTTAAATCTGAACTTGCGTTGCGCCAGTCAGATCTTATACGCAATAAAAAACTTTAAAGCCATTACGCCCGACGATTTATATAGCGAAATTAAGGCTATCGAGTGGGAGGAATTAATCGATTTTGCGGGCTATTTCTCGGTAACCTCCAATGTGGATAATCCAAATATTACCACACCGCTTTTTGCCAACTTAAAGGTGAAGGATGCCATTGTAGACCGGATGAAAGAAAAGAAAGGCATTCGCCCCAACTCTGGTTCTGATGCCAATAAAGCGGTAGTACATTTATACTGGAAAGATGCCGATGCCGATGTTTTTATCGATACATCAGGAGAAACGCTTGCAAAGCACGGCTATCGTAAAATTCCGGGCAAGGCGCCCATGTTAGAGGCTTTGGCAGCAGGAGCAGTGTATGCTACAAAATGGGACAGGAAATCGCCTTTTATCAATCCCATGTGCGGATCGGGAACTTTGGCCATTGAGGCGGCGCTGATTGCAACCAACCGGGCCCCTGGATTATACCGCATGAACTACGGCTTTATGCATATTTTAGGTTACGATGAGCAGGCGTTTTTTGCCGAGCGCAGGATTTTAAAAGATCAGGTAATTAAAAATGTAGATTTGAAAATCGTAGCCTCGGATATTTCAGAAGATGCTGTTGAAGTGACCCGAAGAAATGCAAAAACGGCGGGTGTTGATACCCTGATTGATTTTGAAGTTTGCGATTTTGAATTAACCCCCGTGCCCGAAGACGGAAAAGGAGTAGTGGTTTTTAACCCCGAATATGGCGAGCGCCTTGGGGTGCATAGCAAGCTCGAACTGACCTACAAACGCATGGGCGATTTTATGAAAACCAAATGCAAAGGCTATTCGGGGTACATCTTTACCGGAAACCCCGACCTTGCAAAAAAGATCGGACTTAAGGCGTCAAGAAAAATTGAGTTTTATAATGGCAAACTCGATTGCCGCATGCTCGAATACGAATTATACGACGGGTCTCGGAGAGTTCCACAGGCAGAAATTTAATTTTCTGCCTGAAATTTAATATCTTACGCTTTATATAGGCACCATAAACGTAAAAAAAAATTAAAATATGGAATTTGATGACATGGACCACATGCCTGAATGGGAACATTTCAACCGTTTCGGTCGAGACGATGAAGACGAAGAAAATCTTTCATCGTACGATACTGAAAAGGTCAGGATAAAAGCCTCCAGAGCAAAGAACCTCTATAATCAAGCCCGATCTGTTTACAAATATTCGGCCTTATTTTGCGAAACATTAGAAGGCGAAATGGCCGAAATGACAGCCAATCTCATTATGCAAAACGCATTAATGCTCTGCCCTAAAATAGTCGGTGCCGAAGGTGCTGATATGTACATCTTACGAATGGAGAATGCGTCAATTATTCGCACTAACTCCCGTGAACTCGAGACCCAGGTAAGGGCTGCAGACATGTTTGAGATTTGCACACCAGAATACAAAGATATCGTTCTCGATGAAATCGAAAAGTTCCGTTTGTTATTTATCGAATGGGTAAAATGCTTCGAAAAAGATGAATTTGAAGACGATTGGGGCCTTTACTAACGTCTGTTGTTTATTTCCGTTCTTCATTTTATAATTTCATCCATTCCTCGCAGGTCAATTACGTCATGGCGTATCCTGACCATCGGGTTTTAATCATCCAGTAGGCATCCCTTCTCTATCCCCTTTTAAAAAAGCGAATTCTATCCTTCAACTGCCACCAACAACACCCGCTGGTAATTTAGCCCGAAAGCAGCGAATGGTGTTATTTAATTAAACGAGACTTTTAACCTTGCTTTCGACACAAAAAGCGAATACATTAAACTTTTAGGTTGTAGCTTTGTTGTAATATTTTTAATTATTAACCGTTTCTCGTGATCGCTTGTAAAATGTTTAAATCATGTTACAAAAATCTAAATAGAAAAAAAAACCGTATCTAGTAGAAACATTTAAAATTTATCCCTATTTTATGGAAGATGTAGTGGCTTTGAAGACGAAGAATGTTGCCGGGAATATTAGAAAAATTCGAGAATACAGAGACTATACTCAAGATTATTTGGCAGCAAAACTTAAAATATCCCAAAATGCCTATAGCAAAATTGAGCTAGGTTACAGTAAGTTAACTATCGAGCGCCTTTTTCAAATTGCTGATATTTTGGAGGTAGAGGTAACCCATTTGTTAACCCTTAACCACAATGATCTAATCAAGATCATTGCTGATGACGAAAACAGAGCAGTGGCAGCCGGTTAAAAGCTGCTACTGTTAAAAAGGTTTTTTTCGCCTGCATTTTTGCGATATCTTTGAATAAAAGATTTCTTATGCAGCATTTTATTCAAAAAACGATTCAATTTGTAAAACAAACCCTGGCTAATGCAGAGGCGGGGCACGACTGGTTTCATATTGAACGGGTTTACAAGACTGCTCAAAACATCAACTGCAAGGAAAATGGCGACACACTTGTTGTATCGCTGGCTGCTTTGCTTCATGATATTGCCGACCCAAAATTCAATAACGGCGATGAAGCGCTCGGTCCAAACATTGCCGAAGCTTTCCTGTTATCAATTAAAGTGGATGCCGAAACAATTGAACATGTTAAACTGATTATTCAGAACATGTCTTTCAAGAATAGTTTCGACGACACCAGTTTCACTTCAAAAGAAATGCAGATTGTTCAGGATGCGGATAGGCTCGATGCTATTGGGGCCATTGGCATTGCCAGGGCCTTTACTTATGGTGGCTTTAAAAACAGGGTGCTTTACGATCCCGTAATTAAGCCCGAGCAACATTTAACGAAAGACAGTTATAAAAATACAACCGCACCAACGATAAACCATTTCTACGAAAAACTGCTTTTATTAAAAGACATGATGAATACGTCAGCAGGAAAGGAAATTGCGATCGAAAGACACAATTTTATGCTGATTTATTTAGATCATTTTTACAAAGAGTGGGAGGGCAATTAATACCTTGCCAATACACAAATGTAAGTATTTGATTTTGAATGTTTAAGATTTACTTTTACTTAAAATAGTCTCTCATGCATTCCTATAAGTTAAAATATCATAAAAATAGCGTTTTAATGGTAATGATGGTTGGAATACCGCTTGCGTTCCTTCCATGTTTATTTTATTTCCTTTTTAGTCTTTCTTCGTTGTTTTCGACACCCTTGTTATTAACGATTGTGTCGATATCGATCATTTTATTGACACTGTTTTTACTGTGGATCAAAAATACGCAGGTTTATGTTTCTACAACCGTTTCGTTAAGTAATAAGGGCATAACTTTTAAACTGAACAGGTCTTTTTTATACAGTCTGTCTGAATTTTCTACCCACTGGGATAACGTTGAAAATATTAAGGAGGTTTTCGACAACAATGAGGGCACTCATCTTTATCAGATCAAATTTAAAAACCCCACTTTCACAGCCAACTTTAGCGCACTAAATAACCACGAGCTAGAGGCCGAAAAGTTTTTCTCAGAGCTCCAATATTATCAGGAAACTTTTATTCTGGATCATTTGCGATATCAGGTCAAAACCCATCATCACAAAAAGGTGGCGCGGATGAGGTACGATTAATGTATTCTGCATAAGAGTGCATTTATCCCCTTGTTTATGCTAATATATTTAGTTTAATAGCTATTTTTGTTAGTAAAAATAGGACGTATGTCATCAGATCGAATTCGTGAAAAGTTAAATATTCTTGCCGATGCGGCGAAATATGATGTGTCTTGCTCATCAAGCGGCAGCAACAGAAAAAATCATAATAAAGGGTTGGGAGATGGGCATACTTCCGGAATTTGCCACACGTACACAGAAGATGGTCGCTGCGTTTCGCTGCTAAAAATCCTTTTGACCAATCACTGCATTTACGATTGCTTGTTCTGCGTTTCGCGAAAAAGCAACGACATCAAACGTGCCGCATTTACAGTTGATGAAGTGGTCGATTTAACAATGAACTTTTATCGGAGAAACTATATAGAAGGTCTTTTCCTCAGCTCGGGAATCTTTAAGAATGCTGATTTCACCATGGAAAGGCTTTTGCTCGTTTGTAAAAAGCTGCGTTTAGAACAAAAATATAACGGATATATTCACCTTAAAACCATTCCCGGTGCAAGCGATGAACTCATTAAAGAGGCGGGTTTGTATGCCGATAGAATGAGCATTAATCTTGAAATGCCAACAGAGGCAGGATTAAAGTTGCTCGCACCCGAAAAAAGCCATGCCGATGTAATTAAGCCCTTAAGTTTTGTTCAGCAAAATATTAAGCAATTTACTGAAGAAAAAAAACTGATTAAACACGTACCTCAATTTGTTCCGGCGGGCCAGAGCACCCAAATGGTAATTGGTGCAACGCCCGAAAGCGACAAGGATATTATGTATACCGCAAATTCGTTTTATCAGAATTTTTCATTAAAACGGGTTTATTATTCTGGTTATGTGCCAATAAGCAACGATTCGCGAATGCCCGTTTTAGGTACCAAGCCGCCGTTGTTACGCGAAAACCGTTTATACCAGACCGACTGGCTGATGCGATTTTATGGCTTTAAAGTGCAGGAGATTTTAAATGACGCAAATCCAAACCTCGATGTCGATATCGACCCGAAATTAAGCTGGGCGATTAGAAACATGCAGCACTTCCCTGTTGATATTAATACTGCCGATTATAAAATGATTCTTCGAATACCCGGAATAGGCGTGATGTCGGCCCAGAAAATTGTACAGGCACGAAAATTCGGCAAGCTTCGGATCGATCAGCTCAAAAAGATTGGCGTGGCTTATAATCGGGCCAAACATTTTATCGTTTGTGCTGATACTCCTTATCAACTAAAAGATTATCAAGGTACGCAAATCAAGGCTTTTATTCTGGCCGACAGTCAGAGCAAATATTTAAAAACAGATAGTAACCAATTAATCTTGTTTTAAAAGTTTGGCTTTGTGCAAAATGCGTCATCCGAGAGTTTTTACGCTGTCATCCTGAGTTTTTTTTAAGAAGAATGCTCCTAAGAAGCGTCGTCATTTCGAGCGTAGCCGAGAAATCTTTATTCAAGGTTCAAAGATTTCTCCTCCAAAGGAGCTCCTTTGGAGCACTTCGGTCGAAAGGACGATTTTATGGTATTCAAGGAAAACGTCAATGGTAGTGCAACGAAGGATCCCCAGGCGATGAAATGCAAAACGCCAACAACCCACTGGCCAAAGGGAGTGAGTGAGTGGGCAAGGATAATAAGCCGTAGCTTGCAGATGCTTCCCCGAGCAATCGGGACAGGCTGCGCCTCTCAATGAGGACGATCCTAAGAAATATTTACCTTTTAAAACGCTTTCCGCTTAACAGATAAACAATAAATTTTTATGACCTACCTTTTCGATGGTTCTTTTACGGGTTTTTTAACAGCTGTTTTCGAGTGGTTCGAGCGTAAGCCGGGTGATGTAATGCTAAAATCGATTGAAGCGTTTCAGCCAGAAGCTTTCAGCGAAAGCTTTACTGTGACAGCCGATCAGGCGAAGGCAGACCGCGTGTGGAACGGTTTGCAAAAAAAGCTAAAAAAAGATTGGCAAAGAATTATGTATTGCACTTTTCTTTCAGAACTTTCAGAAGCTCACAATCACCTCTTTCAGTTCATCATCTACATATTTCAGAACAATATTGGCGCCGAGAAAAATTTTGGCAACGACCACGTTATTGCCCTTGCTAAGTATGCCAAAAGTATAGAACGCGAAAAACACAGAATGGAAGCTTTTATCCGCTTTCAAAAAACAGGCGATGGCATGTTTTACGCCTCCATTGAACCCGATTTTAATGTTCTGCCGCTGATTTCTAAGCACTTCAAAAACCGATATGCCGACCAGCAATGGATAATTTACGACTTAAAACGCAAATACGGATTATATTATGACCTCGACACCGTTGCCGAAATTACGTTAGACTTTGCTGACGAGATTGATCGCAAAACGCCGCAGGCCATCGTGATGGATGAAAAAGAAGAGCTGTACCGGGTTCTATGGAAAGATTATTTCAAAAGCGCAAATATCGTATCCAGAAAAAATACCAGGCTCCATGTTAAGCATGTGCCAAAAAGATACTGGAAATATTTAACCGAGAAGCAGTTGTAAAAAATCGTCTGGTTTTTCTGTTGTTACCCCGTGTCCATCGCGATTGCTTAACAATCAATTAACATAAAACCACTAAATTGCACCATGAAATTAAGTGTGTTGGTCTTATTTACTGCCCTTGCCGTTGCGCTGTCTATCGGCATGGTAAATTTCTACTTTCAGCATAGCTGGTACTATCTCGCCATTTCATTTGGGGTATCTTTTTTAAGCAGTTTTTTGGTATTCTATTACCTGCTCGAAAAATATATCTACACCAAAATCAAGTTGATTTATAAACTGATTCACAACCTTAAATTAGGTAAAGATCTAAAAGATGCGCTCGGCGAATATGTTAGCGACGACCCGATTAACGATGTTGAGCAAGAGGTAAAAGAGTGGGCCGGGGCTAAGAAAAAGGAGATAGACCTGTTAAAAAAACAGGAGCAGTTTAGGAGGGAATTCCTTTCCAATGTTTCGCACGAATTTAAAACCCCATTGTTTGCCATTCAAGGCTACATCGAAACTTTGCAGGAGTGTATAGACGATGATCCGGAAATGGCGATGAAATTTCTGAAAAAAGCCGAAAATAATGTAGAACGGTTAAGTTATCTCATTAACGACCTCGATGTTATTGCCAAGCTGGAAACGGGAGAATCGCCAATAAACTTCCAAAAGTTCGATTTTGTACAACTGGCAAAAGAAGTTATGGAAAATCTTGAGGACAGGGCCAAAGCAAAACAAATGAAGCTGTTTTTTAAGGATAAGTACACAGCGCTGACGACAGTAAATGCAGATCGCGAAAAAATTCGTCAGGTGCTGATAAACCTTTTAGAGAACAGCATAAAATACGGTATCGAAAACGGCGAAACGGCGATAAAGATCTTTGAGCTTCACGATCAGTTCTTGATCGAGGTAACCGATAATGGAATTGGGATTGAAGAAAAACATCTTGCCCGCTTATTTGAGCGCTTTTACCGCATCGACAGTCACAGGGCGAGAGAAGTTGGCGGAACAGGGCTGGGGCTGGCCATTGTTAAACACATCCTCGAAGCGCACCAGCAAACTATTTCTGTACGCAGTACACCCGGAATCGGAACCACTTTTGCCTTCACCCTCCAAAAAGTTGGATAAAGCGCTGCGGTAAAAATAAACTCAGTTTGGTGCCGTATGTTGCCGGCAAACTGCGATTTCAACAATGAGCGGCCTAATGCCTGAGGCCAATGCCGCCATGCACAACTCTTTCAGCCTATTTTTTTTCGTTATTTATTCATTATCAACGAGGTGAGGCTGATGTAACAACAGCGTAAAAACGAGCCAATTTCTTAATATAATTAAGAAATTAACATTAACTTAACATTGGGCTCGTAGCTTTGCTTCATATTAAAATTAACATGAACAACATTTTTAAGTTCTTTACCCCTCAAGACAAAAAATTTCATCCTCTTTTTGAGCAAGCTGGAATAAACGCTTTAAAGATAGCTGAAGCACTTTTAGAGATGGTAAGCACGGCCGATGCAGAAAGCAGAAAAGCCATTTTTAAGGAAATTGAACGCTTAGAACACGTTGGCGACGACATTACCCATTCAATTTTCCTTGAGTTAAGTCGGAACTTTATTACGCCTTTCGATCGAGAAGACATCCACCAGCTGGCAACCGCCGTTGATGATGTTGCCGATTACATTTACGGTACGGCCAATCGGATGCAAATGTACAACATGAACGAAATTAGCGAGCCCATTGTAAAAATAGCCGAGCTACTAGTCGAAATGTGTACCGATATTGATAAAGCAATTAAAGAACTACGCAGTTTCAAAAACATCCGCGTTATAGCCGATGCGTGTATTCGCATCAACAGTGGCGAAAATCAGGCCGATTACGTGTTTACGCTCGCCGTTGCCCGCTTATTTGAGTATGAAACTGACGCTATTGAATTGATTAAACAAAAAGAGGTTTTACAAACGATAGAAAAGGCAACAGACAAGTGCGAAGATGTGGCAAATGTGCTGGAAACTATCTTGGTTAAAAACGCTTAATAAAACACAAACATGGTAACTACCTTACTGGTTGTTGTTGTAATTCTGGCTATTGCTTTCGATTACATTAACGGCTTTCACGATGCCGCTAATTCGATTGCAACGGTTGTTTCTACAAAAGTCCTTACGCCTTTTCAGGCAGTTTTATGGGCGGCGCTTTTTAATTTCGCTGCTTATTTCTACTTCACCGATCATAAAGTGGCCAACACGGTTGCTAAAACGGTAATCGAAGAGTACATTACATTAGAAGTTATTCTAGCAGGCCTGGTTGCCGCAATTATATGGAATCTGTTAACCTGGTGGTACGGTATTCCCTCAAGTTCTTCTCACACACTAATTGGCGGTTTCGCGGGTGCGGGAATGACGCATGCCTTACTTATCGGCGCCAGTCCGCTGGCCGCAGTTGAAATGGGTTACGTGGTAAAAATCGTATCATTTATTGTTTTAGCGCCGATAATTGGTATGGTAATATCGGTTATTTTAACTTTGATCATCATTAATATTTGCCGCTATGCGAAACCGGCAACGGCAGAGAAATGGTTTAAACGTTTGCAGTTGCTATCATCTGCAGCATTAAGTTTCTTTCATGGCGGTAACGATGCACAGAAAGTAATGGGAATTATTGCTACGGCATTAATTGCATCAAAAGTAATCCCAAATTTCGAAGCCATGCCGGCATGGGTTCCAATTGCATGTTACTCTGCAATATCGTTAGGTACCATGAGCGGCGGCTGGAAGATTGTTAAAACAATGGGTTCAAAAATCACCAAGGTTACCGCTTTAGAAGGCGTTGCAGCCGAAGGGGCGGGAGCAGTAACGCTCGGTATTACCGAACATTTCGGTATTCCGGTATCTACAACACATACCATTACAGGTTCAATTGTGGGTGTGGGCGTTGTAAAAAGCGTATCGGCGGTACGTTGGGGCGTAACCATAAACCTTATTTGGGCATGGATATTAACCATTCCCGTATCGGCTACGTTGGCGGCAATTATTTACGCGATCATTTATTATGTAAAGTAATTTAACATCCCTAGAAGTATATCCAAAGACTAAGGCAATGATTGCTTTAGTCTTTTTTGTTTTATGGGGCTGAGGTTTATTAATGCTTCAATAAAAAGCCAGGTGTTACATAATGACAACCGTTCATAGAAAGTGGTTGGCTGCAAATTGGCTGTGGATAAGGTAGCCCCCATGCTGTCATCCTGAGTGCCCGCCTGACCGAACGGGCAGGCAACGAAGGATCTCCAGGCGATGAAACGCAGAACCCAATAACCTGGCCAAAAGGGGGTAAGTGACGGGGGCAAGGACAGAGAGATGTAGGTTGCGGATGCTTTCCCGAGAATCCGATAGCTATCGGATCGGGACAGGCTGTTCCTCAGCATGACAAAACTGGTGCTGTCGTTGATAGTTTATACATCAGTATAGCGTTTTTCCGTTCATAAAAACAACCATTAATATCTAAGGTGAAATCTAAATTTGCTAAAACTTCACACTCAGCTCAACAACGTTATTTCCATTTTTGGGCAGCACCCAATCCGGGCCTTGCACAATAAGTCGTTTCGCCTCTGCATCGGCATTTTTATTCAACGATTTTATCACCGAAACATCCGTCGGGCGGCCATTCTTTTTAACCTTAAAGCTCAAAATTACATATTTTTCAGGGCCTTTCGGATTATACAGCTTGTTGTTTCGCTCCAAATATTCGTTGTAGTTTATGGTCGATACGGGGATGGGTTTCGTAATTTCTTCGCTCGGTTTACCGTTCAGGTTCTGCTCCGCTCTGAGCGTAATTTTCGGGGCAGCAATATTTTCCTTTTTACGGCCATTGGAGCCCGTAATCAACGCAATCTCCTGTAACGACTTGTCTCCTGTCATGGCATTTCTAATGGCGTTGGGGTCTTGCATGCCGGCAACCGGAATTTCTTTAAAGCCAATGGCACTCACCAACAAATTTTTATCTTTCGAGCTGCTGTCGGCAGGCAAGGCAAAAGAGCCATCTGCATTCGTAGCAGTTACATGTCTCGATCCGGCCAGCCGAACAACAGCTCCGCCAATGGGCTTACCATTAGCCTGGTCGATTACATTTCCGGAGAATACAATTTCACCCGAAGCCACACTGGGAGATGCCGAAACTACCGTTTCATTTAACGCCGGGGCATCGCTTCGTCTCGCAAGCACCTTATGCTTTTCCGTACTCAAAACAGCCACCTCCTGATTTGGTTGTGGCACCGAAATAGTTGGGTTGGCACGTTGTGCAGGGGCAACTTTCGCATTTTTCGCCAAATCTCCTGTTTTCGCCTTAACAATTGCCTCATCTATAAAGGCCGACGTAGAACCCGGCGCCTTTAAGGTATCTTTAGGCGCTGGTTTGGTGGTGGCAAGTGCGTTATTTGTATCTAAATTTACAACAATGCCATCGGCCTTTCTCGCCGCAGTTTCGGCATTTTTGCGATTGGTTTCACGCATAAAGAACAAAATGCTCACAGCAATAAAAGCAACCGTAGCAGTTGCTGCAATACTTAAACGCTGCGTAGTAACACCCCACATTTTGCGTCTGATCGGTTTTTCCGATACCCTGTCGTAAAGTTGTTTTTGTAATATAGAAAGCGTTTGTTTGCGTTTTGGCGATTGGCGCAAACCCTCCAGGGCCTCGGCCACAAAAGGATCGTCTAACGCCTGGCGTTCAACAAAGTGCATGGCCTTGGCATCAAGCTTACCATCAAGGTAATCTTCAAGCACATCAATATCTAACCAGTCGTTATTCACCACTATTCCTTTCTATACAAATCTTTAAATTTCGCTTACCGTTTTGAATGTAACTCTTCACCTTAAGCATATCGTAGCCAGTAATTTCGGCCACTTCTTTATAGCATTTTTCTTGCAAATAAAATAAATCTACGCTTTTTCGCTGTTCTTCGGGCAAAGTTTCCATACACTTTTCCATCACGGTAAGCTGTGTTTCTTTTGTGTCGTCGATATCAAGATGCACAAAATCAGTATTTTCCACAAAGGTATCGTCTATTGAGACGTTATTCTGTTTAGCAGACTTTCTTAGGGCCATTAAACAATGATTCCTTGTAAGTACATGTAACCAACTTTTAAAGTTCTGCACTTCATGTATCTTAAGCTTGGTTACCAGTTCCTCAAAAATCTGCATTACGGCATCCTTGCTCAGTTCTTCATCCTTAAAATAGTTAAGGCATACCCCGAACACCAAATGCATATACTTATTATAAAGCGTACCCAACGCATCTAAATTGCCGTTGTTTTTATACTCGGCAATTAATTCTGCATCTTCTTTCTGGTTATTTCCAGCTGTATTTTTTATAAACCTCAAAAACTGTGTAGCTCTAACAAATTATCCTCAAGTATAAAAAATATTTTCGAGTATCGATATGGAAAAGCAGCGGTAACTCCATCATTCTTAAAATTAAACGTTATGAAAAAGCTACTTTTATCCTTAACCGCACTATTTGTACTAATGAGCTTTAAGCCAAGCACAACACGCGTAATTACCGGAACAGTTACCGATGGAAATGTTGCACTGCCCGGCGCACTTGTGGCTACAATGCAAAGCAAGCACATGGTAACAACAAACACCAACGGCCAATTCAGCATTAAGGTAACAGATCAGGACACTGAATTAAGGATTTCGCATATTGGTTTTATTCCGCAGGTCGTGAAAATTGGAAAAGCAAAGAAATACCATGTTAAACTAATTGCCGATTCGCATTCGCTTGAAGAGCTCGTGATTGTTGGTCATGCTTCGCAAAACAGAAAGGTTGTTACAGGGGCGGTTTCTACTGTGCGGAGCTATGCGCCCATGCAAGGCCGTGTGGCTGGTATTTCGATAGGTGCAGGCTATAAATCGAGGATTTACGCGGCCCCAAGCCAAGAAAGTTATGCTAAAATTGCTGAAAACGCATTTCATAAAGCCCAAAGCGATCCGCTTTCTACATTTTCGATTGATGTTGATGCCGCATCGTATGCAAATGTCAGAAGGTTTGTAAATGGTGGCGCCCTTCCGCCGGCCGATGCGGTGAGAATAGAAGAGATGATCAATTACTTTGATTACGACTATGAGCAACCAAAGGGCGATGCGCCTGTAAACATTATAACCGAAATTGCTGCGGCACCATGGAATAATGAGCACAGATTGGTGCAAATTGGATTGCAGGCTAAAACAATTCCAACTGTGAACCTGCCTGCATCTAACCTTGTTTTTTTGATTGATGTTTCTGGCTCTATGCAAGATCAAAACAAATTGCCCTTGCTTATTTCATCTTTCAAGCTGTTAACAGACCAGTTGAGGGCGAAGGATAAGGTTGCCATTGTAGTGTATGCAGGCAGCTCTGGCGTTGTTTTGCCAGCCACAAGCGGCGATGAAAAAACCAGGATTAAAGATGCGCTTGATAAACTGCGTGCAGGTGGCTCGACCGCGGGCGGCGAAGGACTTGAGTTGGCGTATAAGATTGCGGGCGAAAACTTTGTTAAAAGCGGAAACAACCGCGTAATTTTGGCTACTGATGGCGATTTCAACGTGGGCGCCAATAGTGATGCAGAAATGCAAAGCCTGATTGAAGAAAAGAGGAGAAGCGGCATATTTTTAACTGTGCTGGGCTATGGAATGGGAAACTACAAGGATAGTAAAATGGAGATTCTTGCCGATAAGGGCAATGGCAATTACGCTTACATCGACAATTTAAGCGAAGCCAGAAAAGTTTTGGTAAACGAATTTGGAGGAACCTTATTTACAGTTGCAAAGGATGTGAAGTTGCAAATAGAGTTTAACCCGGCCAAAGTTCAATCTTACCGGTTAATTGGATACGAAAACCGCCTGCTCAATAAAGAAGATTTCAACGACGATAAAAAAGATGCCGGAGAAATTGGCTCCGGACATACGGTTACCGCTTTATATGAAATTATTCCTGTCGGCGCAAAAGATGTACTGTCGGGAAATGTTGATGAATTGAAATATCAGAAAAATAGTCCATCCACTGGTAGCTTTGCCAGCGAAATGTTGACGGTTAAACTTCGCTACAAGGACCCTAAAGGCAGTAAAAGCAAATTGTTAACTAAAGGTGTTACCGACAATGCACTGGGCTTTGGCACTACTACCGATAATTTTAGGTTCGCTGCTGCGGTTGCAGAATTTGGTATGATTTTAAGAAGCTCTTCGTTCAAACAAAATGCTACCTTTGAGCAGGTAATAACGCTGGCCGAAAATGCAAAAGGCAAGGACAAAGAAGGCTATCGTTCCGAATTTTTGAGCGTAGTAAAATCGGCCAGACTTATGGCAAAAGATTTGCTTAGCATAAAAGATAAACCCCTCATTAATGAAAAAAATTAGTTTTCTATCTGCCGCATTTGTACTGGTATTATTTACCAACCTGAATACGCAGGCCCAAATCAAACTCAGTGATATCTTTAAAAATGTAACGGAAAAAACCACTAAAACCAGTGCAGCCGGAACTCCGTCGACACTGGAAATTGGACAAGGCATTAAGGAAGCGCTGCAAATTGGCGTTTCTGCGGGTGCCGACAGGCTTTCGGTAAAGGATGGATTTCTTGGAAATTTGGCTGTCAAAATTTTAATGCCGCCTGAAGCCCAAAAAGTAGAGAAAACACTGCGCAGTATCGGATTTAATAAGCTTTGCGATAATGTAATTTTGAGCTTAAATCGCGCTGCAGAAGATGCGGCCACAGAGGCGAAGCCGATCTTTATATCGGCTATTAAACAAATGACCTTAACTGATGCAACCAATATCCTTTTAGGAAATAAAGATGCCGCGACAGCATATTTTAAACGTGTAACCACAGCGCAACTGAGCCAAAAATTTAGTCCGATAGTGGCTACAAGCCTTAACAAAGTGAACGCCACAAAATATTACAGCGACTTAACTAACCAGTATAACCGATTGCCTTTGGTTAAACCTGTAAACACCGACTTAACAGCTTATGTTACACAAAAAGCAATCGACGGTTTATTTGTTGAGGTGGCCAGGGAGGAACTAAAAATACGTGAAAACTTGAATTCGCGAAATTCAACGCTACTGCAAAAAGTGTTTGGTTACGCTGATAAGAAAAAGGGATAAAGACCATTCTCAATCGAGATAAGTATACAGCTTCGAAAACTTTTTTTACCACGGTAGAAGAAATTGTCGGAGCTGTTTTTTTATGCGTTAATATTTCTCGCTCGCCAATCAATCTTCCACTTTCAAAACGATCGATAAATGCTCGTGCGATCGCTTTTCGAAAAAAATAAAGAAAATTTAAAGTAATATTGATCTTCATCCGTTTACTGGTTTAATAAATAAGACTTAGTGCCAACAGACGAACCTCAAAATATTATTTCAACAGTTGCCGATTATGGTAAACGCTTATTCAGTTTCATTCGGGGACGGGTGAATACAGATGAGGATGCGGAAGACATTTTGCAGGATGTGTGGTACCAGTTGAGTAACCAGCCCGAGGCCGGGGCCATTGAGCAAATTGGCGGGTGGCTCTACCGTGTAGCCCGCAATAAAATTACCGATCGATACAGGAAACAAAAAGATGCGCTGATTGAAGATTTGAGCTACGAAGATGAAGATGGCGAGATTAATTTTCGTGAGATCTTACTGGCAGAATCATACTCGCCCGAAGAGGAAAGTTTAAAAAAACTTTTCTGGGATCAGTTGTTTTTAGCTTTGCAGGAATTACCGGAGAACCAGCGGTATGTTTTCGTTCAAAATGAACTTGAGGACAGAACCTTTCAGGAACTGGCCGATGAAACGGGGGAAAATATCAAAACCTTAATATCGAGAAAAGGTTACGCAGTGAAGCATTTGCGTAATCGTTTGCAGAACTTATATCAAGAATTTATAAATTATTAATTAAACAGAAGATGAGGAACAGAAAGTTTAATAAAGGCAAAAAATTCATTTTCTTTTTACCTGTGGTGGCTTTAATTGCCGCAGTCCTGGGTTATACTGTAATGTACTTATGGAACTGGATTTTGCCAGAAGTGGTAAATGCCGGACGGCTAAATTTTTGGCAGGCACTGGGCTTATTGGTGTTATGTCGCTTGCTTTTCGGGAATTTTAACAAAGGAGGGGGAGGCAATCGCTTTCGCGAGAAGGCAATGAGCATGCGCTCGAAATGGCACAGCATGAACGATGAGGAGCGTGCTAAATTTAAGGAAGAATATAAGCGCCGATGCGGCGGGTGGGGAGCCAAAAACCATTGATATTTAAAGCCAGCTTTTCAGCTGGCTTTTTTTGTGGAATAGATCTTCTTAGTGGCGTTTTTCTTTCGCCCAGGTCATATCGAAAGTCGAACGGATTATTATCGGATTCGCATTGCTTTTCATAACCTCTCCTTATCAACGTTTGGGTTAAAAGCAATGCCTTTGCTTTCCCTCTCCTCGAGGAGAGGGATGTACAGACAGCGCAAAACCCACCGCCATTAAAGGGAGAGGTTTAAGGCGCCAAATAAATTCTGCGCTCAAGGTTCCGTTTAGCTTTTTTTTGGAATAAATTTCTTTCAATGATTTTTTGCCCATTGCCGTTCGGCTTTAGCCAACGGTTCTTTAAAATCTTTTTTCAGATTTTTTAAAGTAAAAATAAACCAGGTCCGTCTACCGTATTAAATAACAACAAATTACGAAATGAAACAGATATTAAAAGCAATAGGATTCGGGATTATACTTGGTACAGCCGCTTTCTTTATACCGTTTATCTTCAAATTTATTTTTGCACTGATGGTTGTAGCGCTGGTATTCAAAATGATGTTTGGAGCCAGAAAACGCCGTCGTTTTGAAAGGTGGAACGGAAAGTTTAACGACAGCTTTGCACCAATAGTTCCGATAGATAACCAATGGTATAAGGCAACAATAGACAGGAAAAGTTCGGTTCAGGAGATTAACATAAATTATTAGTACAATGAAAGCATTTAGAATATTATTGGCACTGGCGGTTGCAGGTGCAACATTTTACAGCTTAAATGCATTAGCTGTTCAAAACGGATATCGCGACCGGTTGGATTTCAAGAACAAACATTACCATGAACACCCTTGCGTTGACCGTAATCGGAGCGAAGGATTTAGTAGCCGCCACAGGCGAGCAGTTGATACTTCGGTAACAGCGATTGACAGCACAAACAATTTAAAGCGATAAACAAATGTCACAAGTTCTATTTTTAAGCAGCCCGATCGACAGTGATGTCAATCCGATCTTAAGTTTGGCAAGCGAAATGATTACACGAGGCGAGAAAGTAACATTTTTCGGTTCGGATGAGCTTAAACAACCTATAGAAAACATCGGAGCAGATTTCAAATCATACAGCAAAGATTCGGATGTGTTCAATAAAAAAGAAACCGGGAAATCGGGTCTGATTACAGCATTGCTGGAACCGATGAAATTTATCGACGACATTGCGGTACAGCTTAGGGGCTTAAAGTTTGACTACGCAGTTTTTTCTGACGCTTATCCGTATGCAAACGTCATTACCCGATTATTGGGAATTCCCAAAACACAATACAGCGGCACCTAAACGGTAATTGAGGAGATTAATAAATTGTCATAAGTCGATCAGTGCAGCGAGAAATAAAGTTAACAGGTCAAAAACGATTAAAACTTAAAGAAATGTACAACGAAAATAGATGCCATGCAGGCATGATGAATAGGGGCAGAGGCGGCAAGTTCGGCCATCGCCACGGTGGCAGGTTTGGTCAACATGCGCAACATATGTTTTGGGACGGGCTTAGACGCGTGCCAGCAAACATTGAGGAAACAGACGAAAACTTCGTCATTGACCTTTTCGCACCGGCCTTAAATAAAGCGCACCTCAAAGTGGTGACGAAAGACGACGTGCTCACTATTTCCTACACGCCAGCGGAGGATGAACCTACTGCAAAGTTTAGCCGAAGGGAATACAGCAATGGAGCGTTTGAAAGGGCGTTTGCCTTAAACGGGAAAGTACTTTATGAAAACATTTCGGCCAGGTATGCAGATGGGATATTAAAGGTAATACTTCCTAAAAACCCCGAAACAAATATCGCTGCAAAGGATGTGGCGGTAGATTAGTTTTGTCTATCATAATTTCCCATGCCTCGGTTGTTCACTCAATCGGGGCTTTTTTAGTGCAACCCTAAACATATAGGCTTTGTCATCCTGAGAGGTTTTTTTAGCGAAAAAAATCAATATTAGTGACCATTGACGTACTCCCACAACACACTGATAAACAACACTGCTAGCTAACCACCCCTCCCAAAGGGATGCCTTTGGCACAACCCCTCCTAAATTAGGAGGGGAGTAGGAACTGCACGGCCATTTGGTCTCGAAAACCATTAAAGTTCGCACTGTCCAACTCCCCTCCTTCTTTTCAAGGAGGGGCAAGGGGTGGTTGTTTTTTACGTCATGCATATTTACTTTTATGCAAAACCTGCCCGTCCGGTCAGGCGGCGCTTTTGCAGCAATTCCCACAAAACAATACTTCTTAAATCATTTACTTCATTGATATTCATAACCCATTTGTTATTGGTAGTATTTTACGGTACTTTTGCTAAAATATTATTAAACATAACAGATTGAATTTTAACGACTTTAATTTTAACCCCGATCTACACGAAGGTTTGATGGCGATGGGTTACAAAAGCGCTACTCCCATACAAGAACAAGCTATTCCCGTAATTTTAGATAATCACGATCTTATTGCCTGTGCCCAAACCGGAACAGGAAAAACAGCCAGCTATCTTTTGCCGGTGATGGATAAGATTAGCCGGGCTGCCGACAGACATAACAACACGTTGATTCTGGCGCCAACCAGGGAGCTTGCTCAACAAATTGATTTACAGGTAGAAGCGCTTGCTTATTTCACTAATATCAGTTCGCTTGCAGTTTATGGAGGTGGCGATGGAATGGCCTATGAGCAACAAAAACGCTCGATGCGCGATGGCGTTGATATCATTATTGCAACTCCGGGCCGTTTGATGGCCCACTTGTCGTCGGGTCTTTTAAAGCTCGAGCATTTGCAGCATTTAATTCTAGATGAGGCAGACAGAATGTTGGATATGGGTTTTTATGATGACATTATGCGCATTGTAAGTTATTTGCCCAAAAAGAGACAAACCTTGCTGTTTTCGGCCACAATGGCCCCCAAGATCAGAAAAATGGCAGGTACCATTTTAAACCATCCGCAGCAAATAACGATTTCTATTGCCAAGCCGGCAGAAGGCATCGATCAACAAGCCTACAACATTCACGATCAGCAGAAACAGGCCCTGCTAACTGATATTTTTAAGGATGAAACCTATAAAAGTGCAATTATTTTCGCTTCTACCAAGGAAAAGGTTAAGGCATTATACAAAACTTTTAGAAGCTTAAAAATTAAGGCAGAAGCTTTCCATTCAGATTTAGGACAGAAAGAACGGGAGGACGTTTTACTTGCTTTCAAAAACAAAAGATTACCCATCATTATCGGAACCGATGTTCTTTCGCGAGGTATCGACGTTGAAGGTGTAGATCTGGTTATCAATTATGATGTTCCCGGCGATCCGGCAGATTACGTGCACCGAATAGGGAGAACGGCGAGGGCAGAAACCAAGGGAACGGCAATTACCCTTGTTAACGGTCGCGATAAGCGCAAGTTTGAGAACATTGAAAAGCTGATTGAAAAGCCCGTTCAGCGCATGCCGTTGCCAGAGCATATTGCAAATATGGAGATTACCCACGTAGAGGAAAAGAAACCTCAGCACCCGAGAAATAATGGAAAGAAAAAGGTTTGGCACAAGAAGAAGCCTAAACCAAGCACCCCCTAACTAATTGCATTTAAACGCCGGTACGATTTCTTATTGGCGTTTTTCTTTCATCCCTATCTTTGCGCAATAATGGCAAACTTCATCTTAATCGGCTTATGTATTCTGGCTGGAGTTATTTTTCGGAAGAGTAAAACCCTGCCTAAAGATGCCCATAAAGGAATTAATGCCTGGATAATTTACCTCGCTTTGCCAGCGGTTTCATTTAAGTACCTGCCCCATATTACGTGGACAAACGACTTGCTTTTTCCGGCGCTTGCGCCAGTTTGCATTTGGTTGCTCGGTTGGTTATTTGTTACTGCTTATTCGAAGTTTAGCAATGTAAGCCGGGCTACAGCTGGCGGTTTGAAGCTCGTTAGTTCGTTAAGCAATACTTCGTTTGTGGGGTTTCCTTTAATCGTTGCTTACTTTAGCGAAAAGGAATTGGCCATTGCCATTATTTGCGATCAAATTACGTTTACCTTATTATCAACCATCGGCATAGTTATAGCGATCCGTTCATCGCAGCAGCAGAAGTTAAGCGCAAAACTGGTGCTCAAAAAAGTACTGACATTTCCACCGCTTATTGGTTGTGTTTTAGCATTAATTTTGCCGCGATATTTAGATTTATCGCCGTTAGATACACTTTTTGATAAGCTGGCAGGAACAGTAGGCCCCCTGGCGTTGTTTTCTATCGGCTTGCAGTTGCGATTTGGCGGCTGGTTCGGCGAAATTAAGCACATCAGCTTTGCTTTGTTGTATAAACTGGTTTTGGCACCACTTTCCGTTTTTGCAATCGCCATTTTATTAGGCCTCAACGGAATGATCACTAAAATAACCATTTTCGAAATGGCAATGCCAACTTTGTTAACTGCAGGTATTGTTGCCGATCAATACAACCTCAACCCAAAACTTTCAAATCTGGTAGTCGGCGTGGGCATTTTGCTATCGTTTGTTACAACCGCTATTTGGTTCTACGTACTAAACCATTCAGGTTTGGTTTAGTATTTTGCTGAGGAAGGTTTTCAGCACCAATACACACGGTTTTAATTAAGGCTTGCCGCAAAGTGTTTTAAGACATAAGATCGCCGCATTCGCGAGGATGACGTGTTGGTATCCCACCCACTTCCTTTCAGAGGGAGAGGCTACTTTAGCACTCGGGCAAGCTGATCGGAATATTCGTCGCCAATCCGCCATCTGATGTCTCCTTATATTTCGCATTCATATCGAGGGCAGTTTCCCACATCGTATTTACAACAGCATCCAGGCTCACTTTTGCCTTATCAGGATTGCTCTGTAAAGCCAACTGGCTCGCGGTAATGGCCTTTATTGCGCCCATGGTATTGCGCTCTATGCACGGAATTTGAACTAAGCCACCGATCGGATCGCAGGTTAGGCCTAAGTGATGTTCCATTGCAATTTCTGCGGCCATTAAAACCTGTCTTTGCGACCCACCCAAACACTCGGTTAGTGCGGCAGCGGCCATAGCCGAAGAAACCCCGATTTCTGCCTGACAGCCGCCCATTGCTGCTGAAATGGTTGCACCCTTTTTAAAAATACTTCCAACCTCCGAGGCACAGGCAATAAACTGAATAATTTTATCCTCCGCATAACCATCGCAAAAGGTAATAAAGTATTGCAAAACGGCTGGAATTACTCCTGCGGCTCCATTAGTTGGCGCAGTTACCACACGGCCGAACGATGCATTTTCTTCGTTTACCGCCAAGGCAAAACAGCTCACCCAATCTAATATGTAATTGAAGCCGTTTCCGCCTTTTCTAATGGCTTCCAGCCACGAAGTATAGTCGTGGTATTCGCTGTTGCCAATCAATCGCTTATTTAAGGGAAATGCCCTGCGGGCGACATCCAATCCACCCGGCAAAAAACCAGTGGTGTGGCAGCCACGGTAGATGCAATCTCTCATTACGGCGAAATGCTGAAGAATACCTTTTTTGGTTTCGGCCTCTGGCCTCCAGGCAAGTTCGTTTTCCATCACAATTTCGCTCACTTTTAAACCAGTTGATAAACACCAGTGCAAAAGCTCCTTTGCATTTTCAATAGGGAAAGGTAAATCGACCTGCGCTTTTTGACTGTTATCTTCCCCCTCTTTTACCACAAAACCGCCGCCAATAGAATAGTACGTTTCCGAAAAAGCCTTTCCGTTTGATAAAAATGCTTGAAATGTTACCGCATTGGGATGATAAGGTAAACTTTCGGCAAAGAGAAAAAGCAGATCGTTGCCATAATCGAAATCGATAAGCAGCTCGCCCGCAACATTAAGCTTTTTGTTTTCTTGAATGGACTCAAAAGTTGGTGTAACCGCATCTACATCGAAAGTTACCGGATCGGCACCCGTTAACCCCAATAAAATGGCTACATCAGTGCCGTGGCCCTTGCCGGTTTTGGCAAGCGAGCCATACAACAAAATTTTTATTGCCTCAACGCCCGTTAAAAGGCCCTGCGCTTTAAGCGAAGCAGTAAACTGCTGGGCAGCACGCCACGGGCCTAGCGTATGGGAACTCGACGGTCCAATGCCTATTTTAAAAATGTCGAAAACGGAGATCTGTTCCTTTATCATGAAGCAAGTTAGTTGTACAAAGCTATGATTTGTTTTTATGATTTAGGACAAATTAATCTTTAACTAAGGTAAATTTACTATATTGTTGCTCTCATCATAACGCTTTTACAATGAATTTCAAAACAAGACTTTACGAAGAAATCGATTATCGCTATTACAAGGCATCACCAAGCAAAAGATTTGTTAACTATGTAATTGATGTACTTTTCTTTTATGTTTTGATTTTTGGTTTTTACGCTATTATTTCAATGATTGACCCGAGAGTATTCGATTTTATAGATGATGGCGTTACGGATAGAATTGTCGGGCTAGTATTCTACGGAGTGATTATGTCATTCACCGAGGCCATGTTAAATGGCAAGTCGATAGGTAAATTCATCACTAAAACAAGAGCTGTGAGCCTTGATGGTAGTGACCTCAGTTTTGAAAGGATATTTACAAGGAACTTAATCAGAATCATTCCTTTTGAAATTTTAAGTGCATTCGGTTATCCATGCAGTCCGTGGCACGATAAATGGTCGGACAGCATAGTGGTTGATGAAAAAAAACTTGCGCTACAGAAGCAGAAAGCCCATTTGTTTGCCACTGTAAAAAATGAAGGCCAATAGTATTGTCATTTGATTAATGGCTAACGAAAATAGGACACCTGAATCGGCAATTACCAGTCCGTTCCTCATTATTTTAATTTATCGATACCGTTTGAAATATCTGTTTGCGTTAGATTAGAAATGTTATTTCCCGAAAGTTTGATTTCGAATTGGAACCTTGACAATCCCGAAAGCTGAGCGGCTTTTCCGATTGTAAGCTTCTCCTGATGATACAGCTGAATGGCCAACGTTAACTTGATGGGCTTTGCTAAATCTCTTCAGATTCATTGATGGCCAGAAGAATATCATTTGGGAAATCGACCGATATGGTTTGAGTATTCAATTTTCTTTGCTGTTACATTCAAATATAGTCAATTTCTGGCAGTGATAAGCGTGGCCGTCCGAATCAAAAACATCAAAAATCAAATTCGATAATTGTGCTATCCTTTAACATTTGCTCTACAAAACGCTGGTGATTTTTCGGTGTTCCGGTGGCTGTCCAACTTCCGGTGATAATATTGTTGGCAAGCGAATGCTTTCCGCGTTGCGGCCTAAGCTTATTCTGTTTAAAAACCTCCTCGTAACTGTCTAAATCGCTATAGTGGTCTTGCTTTTTTACGATGCGGTACACACGTTTCGTAAATCGGCGATCGCCGATTTCTTCGATAAACGGAAATGCGAGAAGCGCTATCAACACCACACTTGTTACACCAATTGCCTGCTCGTAATAACCGGCACCAACGGCCATACCAATTGCAGCAACAATCCAGATGATACACGCGGTAGTTAAACCCTTGACGCGGTTTTCTTCTTTAAAAATAACCCCAGCACCCAAAAACCCGATTCCGGTAACAATATTCGATGCGACCCGATCGGGACTGTCGCCACCGATTTTAACCGAAAGGATAGTGAAAAGCGTTGCGCCAAGGCCGATCATAATCATGGTTTTGAAACCTGCTGATTTACTTCTGTATTCTCGTTCCGCTCCAATGATGCCGCAAAGTAGCGTAGCCAAAAGAAATTTATTTACTTCGCTTTGGGTAATAAAGTAACTGTCTTCTAAGATATTCGTCATTGTTGCCTTAATTTAATTAGGCAATTTAATAAAAATCATAACATCTTAAACCATTGGCCCTGCCACCATTTGAGCTATTTTGAAAATATTTTTCGTAACCAACGCCAATTTCAGAGGTTCCGCCGGTGTTCGAATAGTTTATTTTAGAAGTTGTAGCGTCATGGCTAATTCCCAGTCTGAACTTCTCGCCGTTGGTTTTTCTATTAAAGATATCGAAGATTACAGAGAACACGATTGCGTCGTTACCGTTCGAATTTCCATCATTCCGATACCAGATTCCTGCATTTATCCCGGCATATTTATATTGCATGCCCAGGCTGAAAGAACTAACATTCTGCTGTTTGTAGGCTACAACGGATGGAATTAGATAACTTCCATCGCGATCGTACTGATCGGGAATAAGGGTGATCTGGTAGCTTAAATTACCCGAGAAGCGTAAAGGCAATTTAGCCTGAAAGCCCGATAACGACTCGTCGGGCCGATTTAAATGGTGAGCGGCCAGGCCGATCATAAATTTACCATAAACCAGATTTGTTCCCGCATTTGCATCAAGATAAAAGCGGCTATCAACATCGGGTCGTTCGGCACCCGAAATCACTCCCGGTAGGTAACCGCCGTTATCAATCTGATCGCCAAAAACCAGTTTGTCCCAATTTAGCTTTTGGTTGGTTATGCCTGCCTGTAAGCCGAAAGACAAGGCAAAATCGTCGCCATCGATAATGTAGGAGTAGCTTGCGGCTACATTGTTTTTTACCAGATATGCGGTTCCTTCGCTGCTGCGGTTAAATATTAATCCGAGGCCGCTGTTAATTTGATGAAGATTTAAATCGGCCGAAGCGCTCATATACGAGAAATCGCTGGCCAGGCCGGTCCACTGATTTCGGTAGAGCGCATTAAACCTGAAATCGCCCTCAAATTGCCCCGTTAATGCCGGATTTAAATAAATTGGTGCATTGTAAAACTGCGAATAGATATGATCTTGGGCAGCTGAAAACAGCGGCAACATCAAAAGAAGCAAAAATAACCTCGTCCCCCTCATCATTATCTGATTAAATAAATTACCCCCGTTTTCTTTGGCGGTGATGAGTCGTACGTCATCCCTTTCCATTCACTTCCATTAATAAATTTAACATCTATTTTCCAATAATAAACGCCTTGGGGTTGATCTTGCCCTTTGTATGTTCCATCCCAGCCTTCAAGTGGCGCACTATCATCAAGTTGGGAGGTTTCCCATAATAATTGCCCCCATTTGTTAAATACCGACATTGTCCATTCTTTAATTCCACGGCCCTTTGCCTTAAATGTTCTCAATTCGTTTTTCGAGCTTGCCGGCATAAATGAGTTTGGAACGCTTAAACTTCCCGGCACGCCGATTATTCTAACGATTTGGGTTGATGTTGAGGAACAACCTTCTTTATTCAGCACTTTTAAGGTTACCGTATACGTTCCGTTTTCGGCATAAGTATGGTTTGGGGTTTTTAAGGTAGAAACCGTGCCATCGCCGAATGTCCATTCCCAGCTTACGGCGCCTACACTTGTATCCCGAAAGCCAAAAGTATAATCTGGTATCGAGATTTCATTTCCCGGAGAAACGGTGAAAGTGGCAACAGGCGGGCTGACTACTGAAATATAGTTCGATTGCGATGCCACGTTGGTACAACCCAGCGCATTGGTTGCGGTTAAGGTGACGGTATAATTATTGCCAACACCTGTGAAAGCGTGCGTAGGTTCGAAATCATTTGAGGTGATGCCGTCGCCAAAATCCCAAACGTAGGCAATGGCGTTTGTGCTTGTGTTTTTAAATTTAACGAGCACGCCATCGCAGCCGCTTGTTTTATCAGATGCAAAACTTACGGTTGGTTGCGCCAACACTTCTATTTCCTCAGTGGTTAATGCATTTGAACAATCGTTTGAGGCGTAAAGTGTAACTGTGTATTTTCCGGCTTTGGTAAAAGTGTGCGATACGGTTTCGGGCGCTGAATTGGTACGTGCTGTGTTGCCGTCGCCAAAATCATAAATAAAAGTTTTTGCACCTTTGGTGTTGTTATAAAAATCGACCTTAAAAGGCGTACATCCCCTTAACTGGCTGCTATTTACCACAAGTTCGGGGGTAATATCGTTAGGCGATACGGTAATAACGTACGATGAAGTGCTGCTTCCACAAGCATTCTGTGCCGTCATAGTCACCGTAAAATCCTGCACTGCGATAACCGAATAAGTGTGGGTGACTGATCGCCTGTCGGTAACACTCAGCGGCATCGAACCATCGCCAAAATCGTAGGTATAAGTGGTGGCATCCGTTTCAGGAGAAGTATTACTGAAATCAACCGCAAAAGGCGAGCATCCCGCTGTTCTGCTTGGTGAGAAAACAGAAACAGGGCTTGCCTTTACCACAACTGTAGAGGTTTGCACCGTTGTACCGCAAGGCGTAGTTGCTTCGAGGGTAACGTTATAAGTAACATCTTTTCCCGTTAAGTCTCCCTGAAAAGTCACCGCTGGCGGCTGTGCTAAGTTAGAGGTTGTGCCATTACCGAAGTTCCATTTAAAAGTACCTGCCGTTAACGAACTTGAGGTATTGGTAAACGTAACCGCTAACGGGCCACAGCCTTGTTGTGTATCCTGGGTAAACGAAGCTACAACATCAGCCCGCGTAGCAAAGGTGTGTGTGGTTTCGTCGCCGCTACAGCCCAGGCTACTGGTTACAACCAACTTAATTTCGACATTTTGATTCTCGGTTGCAATGGTATAGCCGGGGAAAGCTGGTCCTGTTCCGATCTGAACATCATTAGCGAACCAGGTATAAGTAGCATTTCGATCGGAGTACACTGTGGCCTTTACGTTGCTTGGTGTAATGACGAACGGAACGCAGCCTGTATCCTGAGTGAAGGTTATTTGAGCCTTTGCAGGTGGGTTCACCGTCAATTTTACCGCATTGCTCGGGCTCGAAGAGCAGGGCCCGCTAACTACCAAACGCCTGTAAAATATAGTTGCGGCTGGATTAGGCGGGCTGAAATCTTTCGCAGTTGCATCGGTTACGTCATTCCAGCTGGTTCCATCAGCGCTCGACTGCCACTGATAGAGAAAGGTGCCATTTCCGCCGTTTGGACTGCTACCAACCAGCGTTGCTGCCGTTCCGCCGCTACAAATCTGTTGATCGGCCGAAATGGTATTGTTTGTAATGGCAGGCAGCACATTTATTTGTACGGAGTTGCTTATCGATGTGCAAACGGTGCTGTTAACCAACCGCCTGTAATAAGCCGACAGCGTGGCATTAAATGTTAAATCTTTGCCTGTGCCCGAAGGAACGTTTACCCATGTATTTCCATCGGCACTGCTTTGCCATTGGTAAACGAAGCTGCCTGTTCCGCCCGTTGGTGTATCGCCGGTTATGGTAATCGGCTGTCCGGCACAAATTGGCGCAGATGATCCCGAAATGTTGTTGCTGATTGGATTGTAATAAGTAATGGTGGTTTCTGATGACGATGGAGGACAGCCAGCAAAACCGCTTATTGTCCACCTGAACTTGTAAACGTGCCCGGGGGTGAGGCCCGTAACCGTGGTGTTGAACAAGGTGGGGTCGGTAATCACTACATCAGCCTGGCCCGAAGTTAAGGTCCATAAGCCAGTGTTGGGCGACGGGTTATTTCCTGTTAGTGTAATGCCGTTTCCGCTGCAAAGCGACTGGTCGGCTCCGGCGTTGGCAACCACCGTTTCGGGGTTTACGGTTACTGTTGTAACCGATGATATGGCCTCGGCGCAGGCCCCGCTTTGAACAATCGCCCTGAACTGGGTAGTGGTGGTCAAATTTGTAAATACAAATGGGTTGGCTGTCGAGGTAATGGTTGCCCAGGTAATTCCGTTATCGATAGATTGTTCCCACCGAACAATGTTCCCGGTTTGTCCGCTCAGGCTTATATTTCCCCCGTTTGCACCCGAACATACGGTTACATCATCGGCCGTTGTACCTCCCACACTTAAAGGGTTTACAGTTATTTCAACATCGTCGCTCGTTGTGGTGCAATTCGCATCGCTAATTGTCCATCGCAGAACATAAGTGTTGCCAGTTTCTAAGCCCGAAATAAGACTATTGGCTTGCGTATCATCAGCAAAGCTTACTGTTGTCGGCGCAGAAACGATTGTCCATTTTCCGGTTCCCACTACCGGCGTATTTCCTTTCAATGTGTAGCTGGCGGTATTGCAAACAGATTCGTTGGGACCGGCGTTTGCGGGTGTCGGGCTCGGTAAAACCGAGATTGTAATAGTTGTGGGCACACCCATACAACTGGCAACTGAGCTTGGCGTAATGGTGTAGGTCACCGTGCCTACGGTAGTGCCTGCATTGGTTAGTCTATCGTTAATTGCTGCCGTGTTGTTGGCGATTGCACGATTAGTGTTACCTGTTATTGCGCCGGTTATCTCGCTTGTGTAAGAGAAATTAACACCCGAAATGGGTGAAGTAAGCGTTATAGCGGTTGAGGTATTGTTACAGATGGTTAGATTTGGAGCCGATGCAACAACGGTTGGGTTGGGGTTAACCACAATCTCTAAGATGAAAGGCGTGCCTGTGCATCCATCTTTTTCGGGGGTGATGGTGTAGGTAACCGTAGCGTTGGCATTGGCGTCCGAATTGGTAATTACATCGCTAATTGCTCCCGTTCCGGTGGTGCTGTAACCGGTGGCGTTTGCAGTGCCTGTTGCCGTCCAGTTAAAGGTAACACCAGTTGCTGCCGCCGTTGGCGTATAGTTGACACTTGTACCTGTACAAATGGTTTTATTTGGTGCACTGGTAACGCTTATATTTTCTTTTATTGTAAGGATCACATCGTCGTTTATCTCATTGCAGGGGGCGCTTAACGATGTGGTTGCCCTTAATTGAAGCGTAACCAGGCCATTTGCTTTTTCGGCAGCTGTAGGTGTGTAAACGGCGTTAAGGGCGTTTCTATTGGGTGTGAAGGTTCCCAGACCACCCACCCAGGTTTGGCTGTTTACTGTTCCGGTTATTGATCCGGCCAACTGAAACCCGCTTTCGTTGTAACAAATGCTTTGATCGGGACCCGCATTAATAACCGGCGCCGTAGAAAAAGTCATTTTTTGGGTGTCGGTAGCCGTACCACAATTGTTAGTATGGGTAACACTGATGGTGTATTCTGCATAATCATCAAACTTGATCGATGGATATTGAGAATTGGCGTTCGTGCCGCCGACAAAGCTATAACTGCCGCCTGTAACCGACCAAGTATAGGTTGTAGCGGTAAGCACGGTGGTTCCCGTGAGCGTTGTTCTGCTTGGTCCGGTTGTGGTTGGATTAAAATCGTATGTTGTTAAATTACACAATAGAATATCGGGCGAAAGCGTTGCCGTTGGCACATCGTTTACTACAACCGTTTGTTGGGGCGTGGTTACCACGCCGCACGATGGCGTAGTGATGCTTAAACTGATTGCATAAGTGCCCGGCGCTGCAAATTTTAGCTGCGGCTGCTTGCTCGATGCATTTGTACCATTTACAAAAGTTACACCAGCGGGCACATTCCATAAATACGTATTCCCTCCGTCGCAAATATTGTCTATCACCGAAAGGTCTGTTGGGCTTAATATCGACCCAACACAAATCGTGGTAGAGTTAAGACTAAATGCCGGTTTTGGAGGATCCTGAATACAGATCTTCATTTCTACCGGATCTGCATCGCATGCGCCAGAGCTTCGCGATTCTAAGCGAATAGTGTGTTCGCCACGCGTAGCGAACTTGTAAACGAAGTTAAATGAACGCGGTTTATTCACTTCGATCGCTACACCATCTACAAACCAGTTATACGTTACATTGTTGGGTGTGCATGTTGAAGTATTGCTGTTCGGATTTTCGCCCAAAAGCGAGTTGTTGGTAAAAGTGATATCAGTGGCGGTGCAGCCCGGCGTGTTGAAAGAAAACCGGTTTACCGGCTTTACAACTACTTTTGCGTACGATGATACTGGTGTGCCGATTGTACCGCAGAAATTATTGCCAACATTGATAGAAACGGCAAAAGAATTGAAAACGGAACCCGAACTGGTGGTTGACGTGCGCCCGCACGATGATGTTTGGTAAGCGTGTGTAACCTTACCGCCATTTCGGATAATATCGCACAGCGTGTAAACCGATGTTTCTCCATCGCCCCAGGTGATGGTGTACAAATCGCCGGGGAAGTTGTTTTGAATACCGGTTGATGAGGTAAAATCGACGTTAAATTCGAGCTGGCCTAAAGGCAAACAAACCAGGTTATTCCCCGATGTGCCGAAAGCAGTAATAGCCTTATTGTTAATGAGCAGATAAGCCTTGGTTGCAACTGTTCCATTTGGCATTACCGCTTTTGAAAATATAGTGTAATGGGTTTGCCTGGCAATTAAAGTGTATACAGATGGACTAAAAGTAGCATTTGTAGTTGCTCCTCCGGCACCTTCGTCGGTTATGGTGGCCGTTACCGAGCTTGTAGGTGTAGATTGGTTCTCTAAATAGAAGGTATTATCTGGCTTACTGATGCATGTACCAAACGTTTCTGTGTTAGAGGGGGTTAAATATTCTGAGGTGATTTTTGCTTCTACCGCTGTTCCGGCTCTGATTTCGAACGCGGCGGATTCGGCACTAATTAAGGCAGGACTGGTAGATTTTACACGTAACTTGTAGCCAGTACCTGCAGGTGTGCCCAAGGGGATGATGCCATTAATGTAAGTAGTATAGAAACCTGTATAAGTGCCTATTAATTTCTCACTTCCGAAGTTTCCTGTTGCATCAGATAAATAAACTTCGAAACGATTGTTGGTAGCCATGCAGCTCGAATTGCCGACAGTAAAGGTGGTGGCGATGGTGCTGCCGGGTGTATAGGGACCGGGATCGACGGTTTGGATGACAATTTGCGAAAAAACATTGGATGTTATAAAGAGAGCCCCAAAAGTCAGGGCAAAGAAAATCCATCTCCTTTGACAGCAAATCATCATAAATCTTTAACACTAAGGGAACGATTATTACGCTTCCGCAAACCAGCTTGGTGTTAAATCAAACGAATAGTCACTTGCTCAACTGTGAATGGCGACACGGAAACGTATTGTAATATTATACAAAAAACGTAAAGAATTGTTTACACTTCAAGATTTTTACACAAACGGAAAGCAAATGAGTGGCGTAATGGATTAAAAAAAGGCCACAGGGGTTCTATAACGCAAAAAAACCCGAAGCATTTACTGCTACGGGTTTTTTATTTTTTACACGAAAAGTGTTCGATATCGATCTATCGGGGCTTGAATTACATCATGCCGCCCATACCGCCACCGCCCATTGGAGGCATAGCGGGCGATCCACCTTCTTCTGGCTCATCGGCCAAAACCACTTCGGTAGTTAATAACATTGCTGCAATTGATGCTGCGTTCTCTAAAGCTACACGGCTTACCTTTGTAGGGTCGATAACACCGGCACCAATTAGATTTTCGTAAACATCTGTACGGGCATTGTAACCGAAATCGGCAGTACCTTCTTTTACTTTTTGCACCACGATTGAACCTTCAATACCTGCATTTTCGCAGATTTGACGTAACGGCTCTTCGATGGCACGACGAATGATCTGGATGCCGGTGTTTTCATCTTCGTTGCTTCCTTTAAGGTCGGCCAAAGCTGCAACCGAGCGGATGAACGCAACACCACCACCAGCTACGATACCTTCTTCTACAGCTGCACGCGTAGCATGTAAAGCATCATCAACGCGGTCTTTTTTCTCTTTCATCTCAACTTCACTGGCTGCACCTACATAAAGAACTGCAACACCTCCGGCTAATTTAGCCAAACGCTCTTGTAGTTTTTCTTTATCGTAGTCAGAAGTAGTAGTCTCGATTTGCGCTTTAATCTGGCTCACGCGAGATTTGATATCGTCAGAATTACCAGCACCGTTAATTACAGTTGTATTGTCTTTATCAACCACAACTTTTTCTGCAGAACCTAAGTAAGTTAAATCCGCATTTTCTAATTTGTAGCCTCTTTCTTCTGATACCACAATACCACCGGTTAAGATAGCGATGTCTTCTAACATTGCTTTTCTTCTATCGCCAAAACCAGGTGCTTTAACAGCAACAACTTTCAGCGATCCACGGATTTTGTTTACTACCAAAGTAGCTAAAGCTTCGCCGTCTAAATCTTCGGCAATAATTACCAATGGTTTACCAGTTTGAACAGTTTTCTCTAAAACAGGCAACAATTCTTTCATGTTGCTGATTTTTTTATCGTAGATCAAAATGTAAGGGTTATCTAATTCCGCTTCCATTTTATCGGCATTGGTTACAAAATATGGAGATAGATAACCTCTGTCAAATTGCATACCTTCAACTGTTTTTACTTCAGTTTCAGTACCTTTTGCTTCTTCAACAGTGATTACGCCATCTTTACCAACTTTGCCCATTGCCTCAGCAATCAGCGCACCGATAACCTCGTCGTTATTTGCTGAGATAGACGCAACTTGTTTAATTTTGTTGTTATCCTCGCCAACTGTTTGCGATTGTGTTCTTAAGTTTTCTACAACTGCGGCTACAGCCTTATCGATACCGCGTTTCAAATCCATTGGGTTTGCACCTGCAGCAACGTTCTTAATACCTGTAGTAATAATGGCTTGCGCTAAAACGGTAGCAGTGGTTGTTCCATCACCTGCAATATCGGCAGTTTTTGAAGCCACTTCTTTAACCATTTGTGCACCCATGTTCTCAACCGCGTCTTTCAATTCAATTTCTTTAGCCACAGTAACACCATCTTTGGTGATTGCCGGAGAACCGAATTTTTTATCGATGATTACATTACGGCCCTTTGGACCCAAAGTTACTTTTACTGCATTTGCTAAGATATCAACACCACGTTTCAGGGCGTCGCGTGCTTCCACGTTGTATTTTACTTGTTTTGACATTTTAATTTAAGATTTGAGAATTACGAATTACGATTTTTAAATCGCATCATCTAATAACTTTTAACTTTCTATTTCAATTGATTAATTAGCTTACTACTGCGTAAATATCAGTTTCACGCATAATTAAGTAGTCTTTTCCTTCGTAAGGGAACTCGGTGCCGCCGTATTTACCATAAATTACAACATCGCCAACTTTTACGCTCGCTTTTTTACCGTCAGCATCCTCTTCAGAAACAGAAACTACAGTTCCTTTAGATGGTTTCTCTTTCGCAGTATCAGGGATATACAAACCCGATGCAGTTTTTTCTTCTGCGGCAGCTGGTTCAACTATTACTCTGTTCGAACTGCCAGCAATTGGTTTAAGGTTTAACGCCATAACTTTTTATTATTTTATTTTTAATTTAAGTTTTTTACTAACCATACAAGCAACACTTTTTATGCCAATAAGCTTTGAGGGACAAATTTACACCCACACTGTCATTTTGCAAACAAAAAAAGAGTGCAAGGTGTCAGCTTGGCAGAGATGGTTGTTGAGAGTCTCTTTGTTTTTTGCTTTACTTAACTTTATTTATCATGATCTATTTGCTGTTGGTTCGGATGTGAAGCAACATATTGACGGGCGTTTTAGCTTTTTTTCATAGATCATTATCGTACCGCAGGCGGTCCCGTACGTACGGGGTTAGTACAAGGCGAACAATTTTTGAGCATTAGATCCCCAGTTGAGCTACCAATGACAGCGCTGGTTTTGTCATGCTGAGAAACAGCCTGTCCCGATCCGATAGTTATCGGATTCTAGGGAAAGCATCTGCAACTTACCTTTCACCGTTCTTGCCCGCCCACTTGTCCTCTTGGCAGTGGGCCGTTGGCGTTCTGCGTTTCATCGCTTGGGGATCCTTCGTTGCCTGCCCGTTCGGTCAGGCGGGCACTCAGGATGACAGCGTAAAAAACCGATCATCCAAACTTGTTTTTTCAAGAACTGACCTCTGAGGATGACGACACTTCTTAGTTGAAGCCTCAAACTTGGCTCTCATTGGTAATTCGTCAGGCGATCTAGTGCTTTCGCCTCATATTACTGTTTGGTTCGGTTAGAGATTGCCATAATTTAATAACTTCAGCAAGTTACCGTAACAATACTAAATTAACCAGTTACACTTTCCCATTCATGTTCAATATTCGTCATTAATAACGCATGATCAAAAACTACGGAGCCCTTTGGGAAGTTTCACATCTTCAAAAAAACTCGACTTTACATTTGATACATCAAGGGCGCTAACTTGCCATTTGTAGGTTTTTAATTTAAGGCCGTCGAACTTGTCTCGAGATTTGCAACCTCGACTTCTTTATCTCTGGATTTTAGATCCAACCTAATGTCAATCTTCCTTTTCATCGTATGCAGTCCAATAGTAGATCGCTCGTTCACTATCAATCGTTTTGTAATATTCCAAAAGCTTAATAAATAAGTCGCGTTCAGCACCCCGAGTGTTGAGCGACAAAAGCATGTCTAAATAACATTCGATTTTCCGACAATCTTTATTGTCAGTTGCGATGAAGGCGGTTATTCTCGTTTTTAAGAAAGGCAGTTGTTCTTGTACCATTTCATTAAAAGACTCGTCGAGTTCCTTGATATTGATTAAATGTGGTTTGCTCATAATGTTGGCGTTTTAGGCGTAAATCCGTTTTGCAACTACAAAGTTATTTATAGGTTATACTTTCCCATTCATGTTCGATATTTGTCATTAATAACGCATGATCAAAAACTACGGAGCCTTTTGGGAAAAGTTTCACATCTTCAAAAAAACTCGACTTTACATTTGATACATCAAGGGCGCTAACTTGCCATTTGTAGGTTTTTAATTTAAGGCCGTCGAATCCGTCGTTGCTCGGTGAGTAACCAAGGCTTCCTTTCTCAAAAAAATCGGATGCCTCGTTTAATGTTTCAAAAATCGATTTATTGTTGAAAAACTTTGTTTCAGTAGCGTCGATGCGTATTTGAGTGTTATCCGAACTCTTAAAATCAATGTGATAATTTCCATTACTTTCTTGCACATTGAATTTGGCGTAATGATGTTTTCCGGGAAATATTCGGCCACCGGCAAGCGCATTTAGTTTTAGTGAAGTATCTCTGCGAGGAATATAAACCCCTGATTTTGTCTCGCCATTTTCATCCCATTCTACAGCAATTCGGTGAGCACCATTTTCAGAGTTCACGCCGATAAAATCCGGCAATCTTTTCGGTTTGATATGTTTTAATCTGATTAGGCAAATGCCAACAATGGCTTTGTCCTTATAGATTTTTGGCCTAAAAGGAAACGGAACAATTGGTTCAACAGCTTTTGGATCGGCGGTGAAGTTGATTAAGATTCTTCTATCGATATAGCCGTGGATGGTTGGAATTTTCATTATGACTTTAGTTTTTTACCTTTCGCTATAACGGGTTTGGCTATGAACAGTTGGAGGTTTTTAATTCCAAACTTTTCAGTTTAGCACTGACCTTTATTTTATTTACTATCTTTTGAATTAAGCACCTAAATCCCAATTGTTTATAGCCTTTGTTATGTGCTGGCATTTTTATATTCGTGTTCCAAGAGCCATTTTTTTCGTTCTAATCCTCCTCCGTAACCTGTCAGTTTTCCGTCTTTTCCGATTACTCTATGGCAAGGAATAATGATTGAAATTCGATTAAATCCGTTTGCTAATGCGACTGCTCTTACCGCTTTTGGATTATTGATGTTTCCCGCTTGTTGTTGATATGTTGATGTTTTTCCATATTCGATTTTTTGTAAATAATCCCAAACCAAATTCTGAAAGTCTGTTCCAGGTGTTTCAAGTTTTACGCCAAATGTCTTTCTTGTCCCTTCAAAGTATTCAGTTATTTCTTTTTTCGTTTGTTTGATGTGTTCGTTTTCTCCTGCAATGATATTGGCGGTCAATCGTTTTTGTAAATCTTTAAATTCAGTTTCGAGCATTCTGCGGTCAACAAATTCCAATAAACAAACTCCTTTTTCAGTGGCACAAACAAACATAGGACCTAACGGTGTAGTAAGTCGGTTTATCAGAATAATATTTTTATTCTTGCTATTTGTTGGTGATTTTCCAACCAGTTTTTTAAAAGTATAACCAAAACCACTTAATGATTCGTAGCCTGTGTCAAAAGCTGTATTTGTTGCATTTTTTCCATTCTTTAATTCTAAAAAAGCATTATTTATACGATACATTCTTTGATATGCTTGAAAAGTCATACCATAATTTTTTTTAAACCATCTACGAACGATTTCTGCGCTAATTTCCATTTGTCGCAACTGATAATCTGTTATTTTTTCTTTGAGATTTTCTTTAACTAACTTAATTGCTTTCTCAACTTGTTCAGGTGCTTGATTAGCATTTTCTGTTGGTTTACATATTTTGCAAGGTCTGTAACCATTGTTTAAAGCCTCTTTGAATGTGGTATAAAATTCTACATTTTCTAATTTAGGTTTTCTTGCTCTACAAGTTGCAATACAAAAAACCGAAGTAGTCTTAACTCCAACAAAGAAAATACCTACATAGCTCTGTTTTCTATCTAACAGAGCTTTGTAAAATGTTTCTATTTTTTTGTTCCCGGTAATTAGCATCTTAAAATATTGAATTAAACGACTGCTGTTTTATCACATTTTTAGTGTTTTTTTCAAATTGGTCATACATCTTTTCGAATATAAAGTTACCCATACTTATTCTTTTTACACCTAATTTCGTTAATGTTTCAAAATCTGGAAGATTGGGCATACACATTACGTTAATAGGTAAATCTGTCGAATTTACAATTTTTTGAATGTCAGATTTGTCTTCTATACAAGGAACAAAAATTCCATTTGCACCAGCTTTTTCGTAAAGTTTTATCCGTTTTTTTGTCTCTTCTATTCTGTTTTCTTGAAGAAGGATAAAAGTATCGGTTCGCACATTCAGAAAGATATCCGTATTCTCATTTTCTAAAAGTTCCTTAATTTTTGAAAGTGTTTTTGCAAAGCTATCCGCATTTAGTAGTTCCCGTTTATCGTTAACAATACTGTCTTCGATATTTATACCAACAACACCTAATTCTACTAATCTTTTAATATTATTAGCAATCTCATTTGGTTCACGGCTATAACCCGATTCCAAATCGACCGATAAAGGTAATTTTGAGTGTAATGCAATTCGCTTTACAAAATATTCTAATTCGGAAAACTCCATTTCTTCGCCATCATTATATCCCAAAATTGAAGCGATTGCGGAACTCGATGTTCCTATTGCTTGAAAATTTAGTTTCTCGGCAGTTTTCGTACTTGGTACGTCCCAAACATTTCCGATTAATAAGGGTTTTTCCTGATTGTGTAATTCTTTAAATTCCATCTGTTTTAATTTTGATGTAAAGTAACGATGATGAAATTTAGTCAGCAACCGAAAATTGGACGAGTATTTTTTTTCCGCTTGCACATAACTCTTAAATATACGCAAGTTTTGAATAAAACACTAAAATACACTAAGTGTTATTCAAATATTTGATTTTCAGTAATTTATACATAAAAATTAATTGCTTATTCTGTATAGGTCAAGATCGATACCTTAAATATACAATGCGTAAAATGCATTTAGCTGTTAAAGTTCAAACAGCTCCATGTTTAGCCAACCTAATAAACCAAAAATCCCTGCACCTTCCAGCACAGGGATTTCTTAGTAAAAGTCATCAGATGAATATTTGCACGGGCTATTTATTCATCGGATGACTGAACTCAAATCTTCTAATCTTGAAACTTCCAGCGAACAAAAGCTTCCATCGCTTCGTATTCGGCAAGGCCTAAATCATCATAAGCCTTGGCGGTTTCGCGGTTACGATCTTCCGCTCGCTGCCAGAACTCCCTCGAGTCGTCGCCTGGGAAAACGGCTCTGTCTTTTTGACTTTGGTGCTTAAAGATAGCGTACTTCTTGCGCTCAAGTTCTTTCGGGCTAATTGGAACCGCCATTTCAATTTCATGCGTTTCAAATTCGTGCCATGCGCCGCGATACATCCACAACCAGCAATCTTTTGCCCAATCTTCCGTTTTGCGGAGGCGGGTTAAGGCGGCCAAAATGATATTGAAACATACGATATGCGTACCGTGCGGGTCTTCAAAATCTCCGGCGGCATAAACCTGCTGCGGCTTCACTTTTTGCAAAAGCTCCATCGTTAGCTCAATATCGGCATCGGTAACCGGGTTTTTCTGACTTTTACCGCTTTCGTAAAAGGGAAGCGCCTGAAAGTGGATATGATCATCCTCGAGCCCGCAATAACGGGCACCGGCAATGGCCTCACCCTTTCTAATCAAGCCCTTTACTGTTTGTATTTCTGGTGTATCAATCTGGTTTGGTTTTTTATCCTCAATAAAGGTCCTCATGTTGTTATAAAGTTCCTTTAAATGGCTATTATCCATGCCCATTTTTTCGGTAAAATCTACATTGAACTCTACAAAACGAAGTGCATCATCATCCCAAACGGCCGTGTTGCCAGATGTTTGGTAAGCCACATGCACATCATGTTTCTGATCGACCAGACGAATAAACGTGCCGCCCATCGAAATTACGTCGTCGTCAGGATGCGGAGAAAAGATAATCACCCGTTTTTTTGCCGGTTCTGCCCGTTCCGGACGTTGAGAATCGTCGGCATTAGGTTTTCCACCTGGCCAGCCCGTGATGGTGTGTTGTAATTTGTTGAAAATATGAATGTTGATATTGTAAACCGGGCCCTTTTCGGTGGCCAGTTGCGCCATACCATTGTTGTTGTAGTCGTCTTCAGTTAATTTTAAGATCGGCTTTTTCAATGTATTGGCCAGCCAAATCACCGCTTTGCGGATTAGTGCATCCGTCCAGATACAATCTTTAACTAACCAAGGCGTATCGAAACGGGTAAGTTCTGCAGCAGCGGGTGTATCTAATATAAATTCAACATGATCTGAAAGTTGAAGGTACGTTGCCGGAACGTCGCCAGAAATTTCGCCTTCAACAGCCTTTTTTATAATAGAGGCTTTTTTGCGGCTCCAGGCCATTAAAATAATCTCTCTGGCTTTAAATATGGTGCCAATACCCATGGTAATCGCCTTCGTTGGCACAAAGGTTTTTCCCCCGAAATCGCGGGCGGCATCCCTGCGTGTCAAATCATCTAAGGTAACTAAACGCGTCCCGGAGTTTGGTGCCGAGCCCGGTTCGTTAAAACCAATGTGGCCGGTACGACCGATACCCAGAATCTGAATATCAAGACCGCCCAAGTCGCCTATCTTTTTTTCATAATCGAGGCAAAAAGCCGGGATATCCTCTAAGGCCAGTGTGCCGTCGGGGATGTGAACATTGTTCTTGTCGATGTCGATGTGATCGAAAAGATTTTCGTTCATGAAAGTAACGTAACTCTGTGCCGCGGTTGGCGCCATCGGATAATATTCATCCAGGTTGAAAGTAATTACGTTCTTGAAACTTAAGCCCTCTTCTTTGTGCAGCCTTACCAGCTCGGCATAAACTGCAATTGGGGTAACACCTGTCGCTAAGCCCAGTACTGCAGGTGCGTTGTTTGCTTGTTTCGATTTAATGAGGTCGGCAATGCGATGTGCAACATTAATTGAAGCAATTTTTGGATTTTCGAATACGCTTACGGGTAGTTTCTCGAAGCGCGTCTCCTCCAGTAGATTTAATCTAGCCATTTTTTATGGTTTTTAATGTACGGAGCAGTAAATATAGCGAGTTACGGGCAATTTTTAACAAAGGATGTTTAATTTTATTATCGGCATTCACATCAAAATACAATTAAAGTTACAAACAAACGTTTGATCGATTTTTGATAATCTCAAAATAAAAAGGGTGCTAAAACATTGTTATTATTTTTGAAGCGCAAAAACAGTAACGTTGAGGCAAGGTTCCGTCCCGCCAATGCTGCAATCTTTTACCAACGTCGGCATGGCGAGAATTGAGTGTTTGCTGCATGGTAAAAGTATTTCCGCTTATGTCGGGGCTATTTTCGAAAGTATTTGGCCTATGGCAAAACCGTTGTTTTTAAACCCGACAGCAGCGGCGGCCCTGAGTTTTTTACGAAGGCCATAGCGAATGGCGGGACTTTCGGCCGCCAAAAGCTACTGCATGTTCATTTTCAAATTATTTACATATAATTGTTCGTAAATAGTCAGCTAAAGCAATAAAGATGAACAATCAGATCCAAAAACTGTACGAAAAGGCCAATAAGCAGCATCGCTTGATTATTGGCTTAATGAGCGGAACCTCGATGGATGGTTTGGATATTGCCTTGTGTAAAATTGGCGGAAGCGGGGCTGCAACCGAAATTGAGGTATTGAAGTTTAAAACGGGCGGCTATACCGACGATTTCAGAGCTCAAATTAAGGCGATTTTTTCAAAAAAGCAGGTCGATTTGCAGCTGGTTTGTTTAATGAATGAACTTATTGCCGATACGCATGCTGCGCTGATTAACGACGCATTGGCAGAGTGGGGATACCGGAGCAGCGACATAGATTTTATTGCAAGCCATGGCCAAACGATTTTCCACGCTCCGAAATCGTTACATCAAATAGATCATTACCCGAATGGTACTTTGCAAATAGGCGATGGCGACCATATTGCGGTGAAAACAGGAATTATTACGCTTTCCGATTTCAGGCAAAAGCATATCGCCGCCGGGGGAGAAGGCGCACCATTAGCGGTGTATGGCGATTATTTAATCTTTTCTAAAGCTGGCGAAGATCGCGTAATGCTTAATATTGGCGGCATCGCAAACTTTACCTATTTACCAGGCAATGTTAATGCTGCCGAGGTTTTTTCGACTGATGTTGGTCCGGGAAACACCCTAATGGACCAATACATGCAACTGCACTTTAATCGGTTTTATGATAAGAATGCAGCTGTGGCACTAGCGGGCACAGTAAACAAGGCGCTATTGGCTGCGCTTTTAAAATGCGATTTTTTAGCTGCCGGTTTCCCTAAAACTACCGGGCCCGAGCTATTTAACCTCGCCTATCTGGATGACGCTCAAAAGCAATCGGCAACAAAAAATTTAAGCCACGAGGATGTAATGGCCACGCTCTGCCATTTTTCGGCAGCGGCTATTGCCGACGCCGTCGAAAAGTGTTTTGGAGATGATGCAGTAGTAAAGGTTTTTATGAGCGGCGGCGGCATGCACAACCCGCTTTTGGTAAAGCTTTTGCAAGAGCGACTGAGCAAGGCCGAGTTTTTTACCACCGCCGATTTAAATATCGATCCTGATGCGAAAGAGGCTGTGCTCTTTGCGGTGCTGGCCAATGAAACAATAGGCGGAGCGCCGATAGATTTTGGACAAAGACAGGGAGTGCCATCCGTTTGTATGGGTAAAATCAGCTTACCTCAATAATATGGTCGGGAGATTCTCGCATTAAAAGCCGAACTTAAATGGTTTACAACCATAGCGGTTACGTTATTGTTCCGCTACAATTTATGCTTCTTAAATATAAGCGTGTAAATACGGCTAATGATAAGTATTATTCTAAATTGTGATTTGTGAAGCTTTTTTCACACTGATTTACAACTAATTTTCATGAAAAAAGTCATTTTATGTGCCGGCGTAACAGCGATAATGCTATTGGGTGCCTGTTCAAAAAAGGATATGGAACAACCGAAAGACGAAATGGATTCGGTTATGGTCGATGCAAAGGCGAGTGCCAAAGAGAAAAAAAATGAATTGACAGGAAAGTGGATTAACGTTTCGCACGAATACATTGGAGTCAACGGCAAAACCAAGGTGTATACTGTTGAACCAGACGATTACTTCAATTTCATTAATGCTTCGCAGTTAAGTTTTTCAACTGCATTGCTGGGTGCTGTGCAAAATGCCAGTTATTCGATTACCAACGGTAACATCACTATTCAATACAAGTTGTATGGTGGAAGCGTTGATGGAAAAAAGGTAATTGAGGTTCCTTATGTGTATATTTTTCCATTAGAATTTGACGCAAACGGGCTTTGGGTGATTTCTTTTAGCGATGACGCGGGTAATAAAACAATATTTAAGTACAAAAGGCAGTAGGTGTCTGCTGTTTCAAATATCAAGCTTTCAGTAGGTTACGTTAGATTGTACATTAATGTGCATCATTATGGTTCATTAATGTAACTATTAACAGACAATTTGTGCGCATAAAAAAATTACAATGTAGGGTATTTTGTTACATTTGTTGTAAACTAATCAAACTATAAATTTTTTATGGAAAAATATTACCTAAAATGGTCAGCAAAATGCTTAGCAGTTTTGATGATCCCGTTTGTGCTGCTACTTTGGGCAGAAACGGCTGAGGCACAAAGCAAACGCTACACAATTACTGGTAAAGTAACTGATGCAGCAAATAACGATGTCATTCCTGGGGTGGTAGTTAAAATTGTAAACACCAACCTCGCAACCAGCACCAATCCGAACGGTGGTTATTCGTTTTCGGTAGATCTGGCGCCTGGAAATTATCAGGTTCAATTCTCATTTGTGGGCTATAAAAGCATCATAAAAACAATAAACCTGGGCGCTGGCACTCAGGTACAGGCAAACGCGACCTTAAGTGCCGATGCTGTAGGACTGGATGAAGTAATTGTAACCGGAACATCGGCAGGAACTACCCGAAAACAACTGGGTAGTTATGTAAGCACGATTAAGGGTGATGACTTAAACAAAGCGCCGAGTGGAAATGCTTTGGCTTCGTTACAAGGAAAAACACCCGGTGCTCAGATCAGTCAGAACTCTGGCGACCCGGCCGGAGGTATTTCTGTGCGCTTAAGAGGGGTAAGTTCGGTTAATGCCTCATCGGAACCTCTATATATTATTGATGGCGTAATTGTGAACAATTCTACTACGAGGGTAACCAACACATCTGGCAACTATGATGGCGGAAATTTTGTAGGTAGCATAGGCCAAAACAGAATGGTAGATATTAGCCCCTCTGACATTGACCATATTGAGGTGTTAAACGGCGCAGCGGCAGCAGCTATTTATGGTTCGAGGGCCAATGCGGGTGTGATTCAAATTTTTACCAAAAGAGGTAAAACTGGGGCGCCGCAAGTGAGTTTTAACACCAGTTTAACCGTAAGCGAATTACGTAAGCAGATTGAGGTAAACCAATCGCCAACCAAGTTCGGAGGACCAACTGATGGGCCGACTGCACAAACTCAAGACGTACTGTCTCCTGCGTTAACCAACACCACGCCAGTAACACGTTATAATTACCAGGATTATATTTTTAGAACCGGAGTCGGTACCGATAATTCAGTTTCGGTATCAGGGGGAAATGATAATACCAAGTTTTACACCTCTGCAGGTTATTTCTTAAATCAGGGGATTATAAAAAATACCGATTTCAGAAGAATGAACTTCAGGGCAAATCTTGATCAGAACATTAATAAATGGGTAAAACTGACCGTGGGATTTAATTATGTTCATAGTAGCGCGAATGAGAAGCCAGATGGCAACTCTTTCTTCTCGCCCATGAACTCGGTAACGATTTTGGGTAATTTCCATGATATTTTTGCCAGAGATGCGTTAGGCAACCTAATGGCGGTTGGCGAGCGTGGCCGTGTTAACCCTGTATCAGTAATCGAAGATATTCAGCAACGTCAGTTTGGCAATCGCATTATCGCTAATACGGGCCTGAAACTTACGCCAATTAAAAATTTGATTATTGATTACACCATGGGAGTTGATAATTCGATTCAAAATGGAACAACTTATATTCCGCCGTTTGCCTATAACGTAAGTACAGGTTTTTATGGTGGAGGGCCAACTTTGGATCCTTCGTTAAACGGTTATGCAAGCGCGGCCAATGCCACCACAACCTTGTTTAATAATGAGTTAAACTTCACTTATAACGGGCAGATTTCGGAGTTGTTAAGTTCAACCACACAATTGGGAGGTTCTTATCAATATCAAAAAGATCTTTATAGTTTATTGAATGGACGTGGCTTAGCGCCATTTGTTCAGGTTGTAAATGGTGCAAGTACCGTTCTGCCTAATGTTGACAATCGCTCGGAGTTTTCTATCAGCGGAGCTTATTTACAGCAAAACTTTAAATATAAAGATCATTTATTTGTAACTGGTGCGATTAGAATAGATCAATCTACGGTGTTTAGTGAGGATCATAGAACACAATTTTATCCAAAGGCAAATATTAGCTATGTGCTTTCTTCGGCTGACTATTGGAAAGATTTAGGGATGTCATCATGGTGGAATGCGTTTAAATTAAGAGCAGCGTATGGCCAATCGGGAAACCTAACTGGAATTGGTGCTTATGATCGCTTTAATACTTACATTCCAAGCGCTTTAAATAGTAAAACTTCACTCACATCATTGACTCAGCTTGCAAACACAAATGTAAAACCTGAGCGACAGCGAGAGCTAGAAGTAGGTACTGATATGGCATTCTTCAACAATCGTTTAGGATTAACATTTAGTTATTATGATAAAAACATAACAGATTTTTTATTGCCTGTTGTAATAGCTCCAACCACAGGTTATTCGAGCTTATTGAATAATATTGGTGGAACATTAAAAAACAGGGGCTTTGAGCTAATGCTTACAGGTGTGCCTGTAAAAACCGAAGATTTCTCGTGGACTTCGACATTGATCTATAATAGAAATAGAAACAAAATTGTCGGCTCGGGCGCACAACGGTTAATTTCAACTAATGCGGGCGCTCCTGTTTCTATAACCGATGGTTATCCGGTAGGTGTTTTTTATGGAACCTTCTTTGCCCGTAATGAAGATGGGAGCTTACTGTTGAACGCCCAGGGCATCCCTCAAACAGAAAGAGGAAATCAAACCTCGGCAACAAGTTACGAAACACTCAGGGCAGGCGGCCAACCAACTGGAACCGTTTTGCGTAAGGTTGTTGGCGATCCAAACCCCGATTATACGGGGTCTTTCGTGAACGATTTTACCTACAAAAAGTTAAGCCTGCATATTCAGTTAGATGCGGTACAAGGAGGAGATGTTTGGAATGCCGACTGGAGAACCCGCCAAGGCGTAGGCAATGGAAAAGTTGCCGAAGCCGAACAACTGGGCCAATTGCCGAGAGGTTATGTTGCTGGCGCTTATAATGTAGAAGAATGGCGTATTGATGATGGGTCTTTTGTAAAATTAAGAGAGATTTCTTTAAGCTATAACATCGGCCAGGTAAAGTTTATTAAAAGCTTAACAGTTAATTTAAGTGGGAGAAACCTGGTTTCGTGGGATAATTACAAAGGTTACGATCCTGAGCTGAACGCTGGTGGTCAATCGACAATATTAAGAAATATCGATTTCGGTTCGGTACCAATTCCACGAACTTTCTCATTGGGTTTACAAGCAAGATTCTAATTTAAAAAAGATGATCATGAAAAATTTAAAATCAAAATATATAGGCTATGCATTCCTGCTTACAACGATCGCTTTTTCGAGTGCTTGTAACAAGGAATACTTAAACCCCAACGCAGCAACCGATGCTGATGTATTAACTTCGGCAAAAGGTTTAACAGGAGTAACTGTTGGTTTGCAGAAAAGCTATTCAACTACAAGGGCAGGCGTATTGTATGCCTCAATTACCTTAAACGGTTTAACCACCAACGAACTCATTTCTATAAATACAGGGAACACCAATGAGGAAAGATTGGCAGCTGGCGGTGTACAGGTTGATGGAACCAATTCTATATTATTAAATGTTTGGGCGGGCGCAAATAAAATTATTTTTGATGCCGATAATGTGATTAACAATGCGGCCAATTTGCCAGATAAAAATTATGCTGCGGGATTAATTGCCCATGCAAGTATCTTTAAAGCGCTTGCCCTGGGTAATTTATCAGAATATTGGGAGAAAATCCCAGCCGGAATCGGTCAAAATGTTTCATTTATTACCAGAGAGGAAGGTTACAACAAGGCGATAGCAACAATCGACAACGCTTTGGCCGTAATTGCTGCAAATCCAATAAGTACGTCTTTCTTAGGGAATATTCCGGCGGGGATTGATATTCGTAATACGTTAAATGCATTAAAAGCTCGTTACGCCTTGTTCGCAGGGAATTATCCAGTGGCCTTAACGGCTGCCAATAGTGTCGACTTGACAAAAAAATCTGCATTTACTTATGATGCGTTAAATTTAAACCCAATTTTTGAAATCGCAACATCAACAAATAACGTTATTCAGCCCAAAAACCTAAATCTGGGGCAAACTGGTGCAAACGTTCCAGATGCTGGCGATGCAAGGATTCCGTTTTATACCGCAGTTAGTACCACAGTTCGTATTAATGGTTTTGGAGCAGGAACCTTCACCCAAATTCCGGTTTACTTGCCAGGCGAAATCACATTGATTAAAGCGGAAGCCTATGCCCGTCAGGCTACGCCCGACTTAAATAGCGCTTTGAGCGAACTGAATAAGGTGGTTACCAAAGCAGCAGCAAATGATCTGTTTGGTGTCGGCGCAGCATTGCCTGCTTTAACCGGAACTTATACCCAGCAACAACTGTTGGATTTAATTTATAAGCATCGATCAATTGAACTTTTTATGTCGGGGCTTAAACTTGAAGACATGAGGAGATTTAATCAGCCAATTGCAGACCGTAAGCGAAACTTTTTCCCTTATCCTTTTCAAGAAAGAGATAATAATACCAATACACCTGCAGATCCTGCGTTTTAATTGCAACAGGGAGGCTGTTTAGACAAGTCTTTCGACAAGCTACTATTGACGTATTATGCTCTGCTGATAAACAGCAAACAAGCTAACCACCCCCAGCCTCCCGAATCGGTCGGGATAGACTCTGGTAAATTAGGAGGGGAGTAACCCTGCGTAGCACTCGGGTTTTGCAACCATTAAAGTAGCACTGTCCAGCTCCCCTCCTTCGTTTCAAGGAGGGGCAGGGGGTGGTTGCCTTTTTTACGCCATGCTATACTGAATATTTTTCGTGAAAAATTAATACTACCATTGACGTTTTATTATCTGGGTTTAAAGCATTGTCTAATTGTCCCTCTTTGGAGAGGGCTGTACAACCGAAAAATACAGGAATCCATACAAAGGGAGAGGATTTTTTCGAAATCATCCCCCTACCCCCTTCAAAGGGGGACGCATAGCGCAAATAGCGGACGAACAAATTGTTAACGTCACTCATATTGGTTTTTATTCCAATAATTAAAACTCAGGATGACAACTCTCTTTATGAAACAGCCTCTTTATTATAAAATATGAACGTCTTTTTCGTGGTAACCCGTTAGCGCCTCGTCGGCATGATCGAGTTCGGTTATCAAAAAGCTAATATTTTCGATTGAACATACCTTTAACCTTAAAGTTATATCGAGTTTTTCCGAGATGCACAAAACAGCAGTCTTTTTTGCACACGCAATCATGGCCTTTTTGAGCTGGTTAATTTCCCAATCTGTATCTGTCAGGCCCTCTTCGGGATGTATGGCGCTAGTGCCCATAAGGCATAAATCGGCCTTAATTTCTGATAGCTGATTAATAACGTGGCCGCCGTAGGTAATTTGAGAGTTTTTAGAAAACAAGCCCCCAATTAAGATCACCTCTACATTGTTATATTTTGCAAGCTCGACCGCTACCAAAGGACTGATTGTAAAAAAGGTAGCTTCAATGCCTTGTGGCAGCTGTTTTACGAACTCTAAAATTGTGGTGCCACCGCCAATGAGCACCACCATGCCATCTTTAACCAGCGAGGTCGCCTTTTTGGCAATGATTATTTTGCTCTCGCGGGCATACACCGTGCTGTCGTCAAACGAGCTGTGGTACGACTTCGACAATGCGCCGCCATGCACCTTAAAAAGTAAACCTTCTTCAACAAGCTCTTGCAAGTCTCGCCTGATGGTATCTTCAGAAACATTTAAAAGTTGAACCAAATCTGACGTCAATACACGGTTGTGCAGATTAATTTGGCGCATAATAAAATCATGGCGTTCTTTTTTGAGCATAGTTTGTTGCTTGGCTTCTACGAATATAATAATCTTTTTAAATATTTGCGTGTTTGTGCGGTTTTCTGCAATTAAATTTTGTTACTTACTCTTAAATAGTTTGTTAAATTGTTTTTTTATTTAAAAACAATTATGATATTAGCTCAAGATTAAGAAAAATGCGTTATTGTGCGTGTTTTTTTAGAAACAGGAAAACAAACAAACAAATAATAATCAACTAAACTAAATCATTCATCCCTAAACAAGCAGTTTATGAAAAAAAAACTACTACTAACTATTATTGGTACGTTTTTGTTGCTTGCGCACGCCATAGCGCAGCAAATAACCGTAACCGGTAAGGTCACATCAGCTGATGGGCCCATCCCAGGCGTTTCAGTTCGCGTAAAAGGAACAGCCATAGTTGCCCAAACCAGCGGCACCGGCAGTTACACTATCAAAGCGCAACCCACATCTATTTTACAGTTTTCTTATATCGGTTATAAAACCATTGAAAGACCAGTAGGCGGAAACACCACTTTGAATGTTTCGTTAGTTGCCGATGCGGGCGACCTCGATGAGGTGGTAATAACCGGTTATGGTATCGAGCGTTCGAACCGTGGCTTGGGTTACGACGCTCAAACAGTAAAAGGATCGGATTTGGCCGCCACACAACGCGATAACTTTATTAATGCACTTCAAGGCCGTGTTGCTGGTGCAACAATTACTTCTACAAGTGGTACGCCAGGCGCATCAACATCGATCATTATTCGTGGTGCGGTTTCTCTTGATGGCGATAACCAGCCATTGTTTGTAATTGATGGTTTACCGATCTCTAACAACACTTTTAGCGAATACAATCTTGTTGGGCAGGGTACTTTTAACCGTACAAACGATTATGGTAACCGTGGTATGGATATTAACCCTGAGGAAATTGAGACGTTAACTATTTTAAAAGGCCCCGAGGCCACGGCACTTTATGGTACCCAAGGTGCATCGGGCG